>ERZ1024431.23-NODE-23-length-32695-cov-18.441054_pt1 | contig 32695 bp, 37 predicted proteins | sample MGYA00520782_ERZ1024431 | MGnify/ENA primary metagenome ERZ1024431 (study PRJEB33242, sample SAMEA3444288) | Homo sapiens | biome: Host associated; feature: Gastrointestinal tract; material: Stool | place: Uganda | collected 2011-01-01 ...
TCTTCCGATCTGATGGCGGCAGATACAGAAGAAATATCTATCGCTATGAGTAAAGTGGCTTCCATCGCACATAGTACTGGTATGGAATTAGAGACTACTGCCGCGTTTTTGACGCAGATTATTGCTACAACACGAGAAGCTCCTGAAACTGCTGGTACAGCGTTGAAGACGGTTATTGCAAGATTTGCAGAGGTCAAAAAGCTAATTTCGCAAGGAGAAGCTACTGGTACCGATGAAGAAGGTACTGAAATTAGTGTAAACAATATTGAAGCCGCGCTAAAAACTGCTGGTGTTGCATTACGTGATACAACCGGCTAGATGCGTGATTTAGACGATGTATTTATTGAGCTCGCTTCTCGTTGGGACAGCTTGGATACTATGCAATAGAGATATATTGCAACCTAGGCCGCAGGTTCACGTTAGCAAAGCCGTTTCTTGGCAATGATGAATGACTATGAAGGATTGCAAGAGACATTAGGTTATGCTATGGATAGTGCGGGCGCATCGCAAGAATAGTTCAATAAAACATTAGATAGTTTACAAAGTAAGCTGAATAATTTATCTAATGCTTGGACAGAATTTACTACTGGAATTATGAACTCTGACTTTATCAAAGGCGGAGTTGACATTTTGACTAAAATATTAGATGTAATCAATGACATTACTGGTGCATTGGGTTCAGGCGGAGGTACAATAAGTAAAATATTACTTACTTTTGGTGCATTGAGATATGGGACTGGCGCATCAGGAAATATTTTGACTTTACTTGGGGTTCCAAATAAACTACCTACTATAAAAGATTAGTGGAATACAGGCTTTCTCAAAAAGGCTTTTACTACTTTTTAGGGTGCTGGTATGGCAGCCAAATTAGAAAACACTATGGCTAAAGCAGAGCTTTAGAGCTTTTAGCAAGTTCGAGATACTATTGCATAGCAACTTTTTGCTGCGGAAGATGCAGGAGATATTCTTCGGGCAAATGAACTTAGTGCAACATTAGAGGAAATGAATGGATAGCTTCCTATATATATCAATAATGTAAATAACGCTGGCAGAATGACTAAGACTTTTTGGGCTAATTTATCAGGTGTTGGAAAAGCATCTGTAGTTATTGCAGGCATTACAGCAGTAATTGTGGTTATTTAGTTATTCGCAAAATGGATAAAAACTGCAAAAGAGCGAGCAGAAGAATTTTAGCAACAAATCAAAGATCTATCTTAGATGAAGCAAGAACTCAATGATTTAGAATCTACCCTTAGAGACTACTAGAGTTATAATAAGGGAATAAAAAACAAGAACGGTACAGTAGTTGAGCAAGATTTTGCCACTTTGGTAAAAGGGGTCGGAACATATGGCCAAAATCTTACACTTACCACAGATGAATATGATAGATATCTAGAAATTTGTGATGCTATTATTGCGAAAAATCCGAAATTGGCAGAAGGGTATGATAGTAATGCTGAAGCTATTGCTAACAATAAAGAAGCATTAACAGAACTAATTGCAGAGTAGCAAAAGCAGATTCAAACGTAGGGAAAATAGATAAGCGCCTAGATGGATGCTAATTTTTTCAAAAACACTAAAGGCCAAGCAAAAACTTATTAGAACGAGATAAAATAGGCTAATCAAGATAAAGCTATGCTTGGCGCTAAAAATCTTGGAGACATTTGGAATAAGGCTGGTATATCTTTCAAAGACTTTAATCTGCTTGGTCGAGCAATAAATGTTAGTTAGATTTCATTATCAGGTCTCATACAAAATTATGATTATTATGGGGATCAAATTAAATAGATACTTAAAGATGAAGATGAGTAGGAGAGAGCACTGCTAGCTCTTCAAACTTATTAGAGCTATTATAGTAATGAGATGGAAAAATATGGCTCTATAATAGACAATGCTAATTAGGGGCTAGAAGACTAGAAAGATACTATAAAAGATATGTATATAGCAATGCTTCCTGGTATTGATGGATGGACTGAATTGTCAGATGCCTAGCAATCTTTTATAGAGTAGAGTATTAAAAATAAAGATGTAGATATTTTTGATGCGGGTTCAATGAGCCGGTAGAAGCAAGAAATTAAAAACTCTGTAAAAGAAATGTAGGAGACACTCAAGATTAAAATTCCCGTTTCTTTTGGTGAAGAAACACCAGTAGATTATACTTTTGGAGATATAATTGAGGAGCTTGGTTCTGGGGAATTTTAGTCATTAGGAATAAATGCTGGACTAGAGTGGCTTGACGGATTTTATTAGGCAATATTGAGCTATGGTGAGAAGCATGCAGATTCTCAACAATCTATAATGAATTTGTTCGGGTTCGATGGAAGTTGGGAAGATTTTGGTAAATTGGGAGCAAGCGGCTTTGCAGAGACGACTTATGGCTCTTCTTATACTGATGAAGTTGCTAATATGCGGAAATTTGCTACAGAGCGAGCAGAGGGTAGTTGGGGAAAGGAATTTCCAGAATAGGCTTATTCAGATTGGTATGATTGGCTTGCTAAACAAAGTGGAGAAACTGCTGATATAATAATGAATCACTATGATGAATTAGTTACAGCGCTACATAAGAAAGGAAAAGAAGTTACTAAGGAAACTCTCGAAAAGGCAGCTAAAGAATATTTAGATGCAGTTACTAATGTAGAAGAAATGATTAAAAAAGCGACAAAAGCTGGTTTGGATGAAGATAATATTAAGGCTGTTAAGGAATATTATGATGACTTATATAAAGACGAAGATATTGGTTCGTCCTTAACAACAGAGGTAGCAATCAATGCGATAGCCTAGAAAGAAGCAATTGATGAAATATCTTCAAGCTATGAGACTTGGGTTAGTTTATTAGAAGATGCTGGTAATGATATAGACCATTTAACTACAGATTAGATACTTGCCTTTGATGAAATGAGCGATGCATTAAGAAAACTTTTTGAATTAAATGACGATTTTAAAATTAACAAGGATATTTTAAAAAGTCCAAAAGTTTTTGATCTAATGTAGAAAGCTGCCGAAGGAGATGCAGACGCGATAGAAGAATTAGGCGATATAATCAGCGAAGATTTCGGCAATGCTATCAATAAGACTGCTAAAGAACTTAATGAAGCCAATAAAGAAACAGAAAATTATACGCCAATTATGGAAGATTTAGCTGGAGGAATGGATCGACTAGGCGAAATGATGCAAACTGGCGAATATCTTTCTTTTGCAGATATGGACCAAGGTATGTAGGACACTATTTCTGGTTTTTAGACTTTACTTGATGCTGGAGTGGCGACTGTTGATTAGGTACAAGCATACGCATCGGCTAATGGTATTGTCCTTGATATTCAAGAAAGTGATGCTGAAATGGAAGATGTACCTGGTAAGATTAGTTATGAAGCTAAAGGCGTTACCACATTAATGGGATAGGAGTATCCTTCAAAAATGACTATGACTGGTACTTCTTCAGTTCCTATGCCTAAAATTGTTGGAGCATCCAAGCCTGGTAGTAGTGGCGGAAAGAAACCTTCTGGTGGTGGAGGCGGAGGCAGTTCAAAACCCACTAAACCCAAACAAGATCCCTTCTACAACTACATCAAAACTGTAGACGACTACAAAAAACATCTTGAATCCCTTCAAGACGTCCAAGAACTTCTCACTAAACCCGTAGACATCTTCAACAACACCAAAGCTCAAGAAGACTACTACAAGACCCTCCTTGGCTCCAACCAATCCTACCTCAATCACGTCAACTCCGAACTTGAACGTCTCCAAAAAGAAGCTCAATCTAAATACGCCAAATACATCGAAGTATCCATTGACGGCTCTCTTCGCCTAACCGAAGAATACTGGGCATCCACTGGCGACATTACCGAAGAACTCGACGAATGGATTGATGCTTATGATGATGTCCTTGGCCGTCAGAAAGACCTCACTGATGAAATCAATGACTATAAGAAAGAGCTAAAAGACCTTTGGGAAGGCTGGCGCGACAGTTTCATTGACCTCACTAATGATATTGCCGATGTATTCCAAGAACTTGATGAGAAGCAACTTGAGGACCGCCAAGAGTTTTACGAGAAGCTTGAAGAGCAAGACCAACGCTATCTTGAGAGTGTACGTAACAATATTGAAGAAGAACGCAAAGCGCGCGAACGTGCAAATAGTTTTGAAGACCTTCAAAAGAAACAAAATCGTCTTGCCTTACTCCAGCGTGATAGTTCCGGTCGTTATGCAAATGATATTGCAGAACTTCAAGAAGAAATAAATTCTGACTAGCAAGATTTAGCTGATGAAAATGTAGATAATATTCTTGATACTCTTGAGAAGCAAATGGATAAGGATGCTGAGCGCCATCAAGACATACTTGATGCGATGTAGAAGCAGATTGATAGTAATGTTGAAAATCGTATATATATTGAGCGCGCAGAGCAGACAATCGCGCAAGGAGAGCAAGCCATTCTTGATGCCATTCATATGGGTGAGGATTGGCGCAATGCTTCTAATGCCGAGCGCGAGAAGATGGATGAAGAGCAGGCAACAAATATTGCTGGGTCGAAGAGTTACTTGGAGAAATTGAATGAGGGTATTACTTCATCTAGTGAGTATATATCTAAGATGGTCACTGATGCGCTTACTAAGTAGACTGAAAGTCTTATTTGGACTATCGGTGATATTCCTCAAAATGATGAAGCTCATGTGGCACACGCGATGGAGACCACATTACCTTCAATCTTGGAGCAATTCTTTGCGCGGACCACTACGGCGCAAGATATGGCGGATGATAATAAGGTTAGTGGTGCCAGATATGCGTCTGGTGGCCTTGTAGACTATACCGGCCCTGCTTGGGTTGATGGTACTCCTGGCAAACCAGAAGCATTCCTCAATGCTAATCAAACTGCAATGATTGCGGCCTTCACATCAAATCTTGCAAAGATGATTTCTGGCAAATTCCCCTCTTCTAATGTGGAAGCAGGAAGTAATTGCGAAATCAATATTGATATTGGCTCAATCGGTGCGGACTACGACATCGACCAAGCCATCAATAAGGTCAAACAAGAAATTATAAATAGCGCGCAATTCCGTAATGTAACATTACTCAATCGTAGACGCTAAACGCAAGGGAGGAAATAAAATGAGAAATATCTACTAGAAAGACGACTATACAGGCTTTGTATATAATGGCATACATTCCTCTCAATTTGGCCTGTTTAGCGTCGCTAATGGGGACAGATACTCACGAGGTCTGTCCCCGACCTTCCAAGACCTGACGCAATCTGTGCCAGGTCAAGATGGAACACACTATTTTGGGACACAAATGACACAACGAGTTATTACGTTATAGGTTGCTTTTGATAGTGTAACTGAATCAGAATTTCATCAACTAAAACGATGGTTGAATTGTGGTATCAAACCACTTATTCTTGATGAGACACCGTACATTCAATACTATGCAAAAATCCAGACCGCGCCAACTATATAGTTCGTGCCTTTTGAAGAAGATGTAGATGAACGGATATACAAGGGAGAAAGCACAATTACTTTTGTGTGTTATGACCCATATGGATATTCTGTTTCTAAGTGGCTGAGTTCTTATGGCGTATATGGTGAAACTGGACTTCAACCAGTGAGTTTATATAGTGAAAATGTGCGCGAATGGGCATTGGCGAGTAGATTACAACCGCGCCAGTCTACTAAACAATACACTATTGATACTTATCAAGAGGATAATGAACTTAGCACGAACGCGTATAATGGGCTAATTACGTTGTATAATGCGGGAGACTTGCCGGTAGATTATATATTGAATTTTACATTATCTGATGCGGTCACTACTAGTTAGGAAATCAAAATCACGCTAACTCATAATGATGTGACGATTGTAGAAAATGCTATTGACTTTTCAGTTGCTTCAAATCTGCTCAAAAAAGCGATGAAAGGAGTTGATACTAATGCTGTAATGGTGGGTATCAATTTCTCATTAGATACAAAGAAAAGATTACTTTTTGCTTCGCGCATATATACAGTTACAATAAATGGTGAAGTAGAATAGAAAGTTTCAGACAGGATTATTGCAAATCACGCTTTGCGCGGGGACTTTTCAAAAATTCCGCTTTCAGAAAACAAAGATGATATGTCCTATATGCAGTTGAGTTGCGATAAACCTATTAGTAAAGTGAGTATTGATTATCTGTATAAATATTACTAAGGAGGTGCCAAATGGCATATACATATTATATACAAACCGGTATACAAACGTATGATAATACCACTGGCACCTGGGTTATCGTTTCTGGCGAAAAGGTTACTGCATCTACTACAAAGTCTATATTGTATTATAGTCTTGATGAAGATACAAATGAGATTTTAGGTAATGTAACAAGTATTACAACCGAGTAGGCAAAAAGCCATCGAGTACCTAGAGTTCGGTATAATATAAATGTAGATAAAGTACTTGGTAAACTTACTGATGCAGAACCTTATCTCACAGTTTATGTTGATTATCTTCAACAATTTATTATAGACTATTACTATAAAAATGAGGACGGCGCACTAGTAAAAGACCAAGAATCTGGCATAAAATATGTCGATTAGGGCTATACAATTCGGAATACTTCGCGTCTGAAGGAAGAAACTTATTCAATATACACCGATACAAATGAGACTCAAACTTTCCAAAAGAAATATTACTATCGTCCAATTGCAAAATGGGTCTCGCAGGTAGAAAATGATAACACTATCTATAATGCTGGCGACCTTTATAGTGGCAATGCTGATTTATCTCTTGTGCTTGATAATACAAGTTCTTATGTATTGCAAGGAAACTATATTGACGATATTCCGAACCCTAGTCGTGAGCCAGACCGAATTACAAATGCAATTCTAGTAAAACTTTATCCCCAAGGTGGCGACCTAAGTTCAACAAGTGATTTAAAATACATTGATGGTTATAAATCTTATCACTTTTTAGGATGGACTGATACGCCAGGTGGAATAGTTTTACCCGATGGATATTAGTTAGGTAAATTACCTAATGATGGAGATAGCCTTATCTTATATCCGGTTTGGCAAGAAAGTCCATGTTAGAGAACTTTGCTTTCGGCGCAAAGTGATTTATCTAAACCATCTGCTCCAACTCGCGCGGGCTACCGTTTTTAGATATGGTCTGCGCGCTCGCAAGAAGAGAATTTGCCAATACTTCAAGACAATACAACAGGAGTAGAAAATCCAGAGCCAATTCCTATCTTTGCTCTATGGCAGAGTGAGCTAGAATATGCCAATGAATATGAGCAAACTATCCGTAAAGTACCTTATAAAATTGAAATATGGGAAGACCAATTCAATGAAGAGAATAATAGATGGGAAGAAATACGTTTGGTAACACTCGGCGCGGACACCATGGAAGATTAGGGTCGCGCCTTCAATATCAAGTTCAAATAGACTGTATATGGTGAATTGACACTTACTTTTTCTCTCTATGGAACATATATTGATAATCAAACAGGTTAGCGCGTAGAAAACTACCTTATGCCATATTGCTTCAATGAAGCCAAAGTAAAACTTTGGTATGATGGAGAATGGTATGATTTTATTATAAAAGATATTCAAGAAACTCATAATCAGTAGTTTACTAAAACATACACTTGTCAGTATTTACCTATTTATGAGCTAAGCAAGATTGGATATACTCAAGTATTTAGTTTGGATAATCGTGATGGCAGTGGCATCCAGAGCGCGCCTGAGTTTATGGAAAGTATTCTTGAAGATACTGAATGGCGCTATGTATAGGCTGGAAATGAAGATGTATCTGCCGTAGCAGACTTAGAAGTAAATCTTACAGAAACTAGTGAAGAAGTCGTTTATTCTACCGATGTGAAAGAAGGGAAAAGCATTAGTTACCAAACCTATTTTATTGATAAGAATGGCATTTTACAATCTGGCGCTGAGGGTACAATAACTAGTGGCAAAGTATATATCCCATATAGTTAGCTGAATAAAGAAGGAAAGATTTTTGGCTGTTTTTCTGAAGGACTTATTGAAGTTGATGGTGATCTAATTTTATAGCAAAGTTTAGTTATATTTAGTATGGATTGGACAAAATATCCCATAACCGACTTTTCAATCACCAAATTTACGGCAGAGGTTCCTAAAAAAAGCAACGTCAGCGAATGGATTGAAGCCTCGGTCAAAGAAAATGGTACTATAATTGATACAATTAGTTAGTATTGTAATAAAGGTTCTTCTCCTGAATACCCTTCTTTATATTATCGAGTAAAAACTGCCACTACAGATACAGCGATGACTTATTCATCTACTTAGGATAAAAAACCTTGTTATTTTGGAACAATAGATAGTGTAACTTATGGCAGTGAAAAGACCAAACTCGCCAGTTTAGGCGCGAATACTGTATTTGCTTTTACAAATGAAGATAACTTCTACACTTTCAAATTGAATTAGCTTACTGGCGCGAATGAACTCCCATTGGGAACAGAATATAGATATTATTTTACCGGTAATACAAATAATTCTATGGTTGCTATTATCGGTGAAGTAGATAGTAGTATAACCGCAGAGCAATGGGCTAGTACATCAGATACTTCTGTAATAGTAAATGGAAAGACAACTTATATTCTACCGCTTACTGGATTTACTGCTTCAGATAGTCGTTTTGCTTCTGAATAGGTATCCACGGCGGTTTTCCTTGGCGCCTCGCCAAAGACTTACTACCAAAAATCTGGGTCTGCTGGGGATGAATATTATCGGCCTTATACTGATTTGGCTATTCCTGCAACAGCAAATTTTCCATCTGGATTTTATGAAGCTTCAATAAATACTGAAGGATTATCGGCAAATAGCAGTTAGGTTCATTCTATTCGTCAGTATTTTACTCTCAATGGAAGTACTGCTACTGTGGTTGGAACTGCGCCTGTCAATGAAACGGATGGATTTTATGTAAAAGATGCTGATGGTTTATACTACTATGATACCGCAAATCTAAACTATACTTTCATTGCGCCGCCCACATGGAAAAATGGTGGTGACCGTTATACTCGTGTACCATTTACTCAATAGGAAAGCTACATAATGTATCGTAGTCTTGAAAGTTCAAATAGTAACTGTTTTGACCTTACCCAAAAGGTAGCTGAAACTTTTGAAGTTTGGTGTAAATATATTATTGAGCATAACGACGATGGTAGTATTGCTTATGATGACACAGACTAGATAACTCTTGAACCACGCAGAAAGAAATGGGTTACACTTACATCTTATGCGGGCGCCGAGAACCCAGTAGGTTTTACATATGGTATCAATCTAACTAATCTCTCACGCACTATAAAAACAGATAGCTTAGTTACAAAACTTTATGTTGACTATAGTGAAAATAACTATACTTCTGATGGCTATGTTGCTATTAGTAGCGCGGAAGATAATATAAGTAAAGAGAATGTTCTTTACAATTTTGATTATTTTATCCAAGTCGGTTTGCTTGAAAAAATGCAAGTGTATAACGACTTTTATAAAATAGAGAGTAGTGAGGTGTCTGCGCAAGACCCATTAGAAATGAAGTGTGTAATTGAAGCTAATGGTAAGGATGGTCCAGGTTATCTTCGCTTACTTGGCCTATTGAATACTCAGTATGATAAGATAAGCGAGCAAATCAATGGCGAGACTGGGTACAGCTATCAAGTCATCCATCTAAAAGAAATGCTTTCTGCTTATAGTTATGCTTCTGCTTTTACCGTGGATACAACCATTACAGGATAGGGTATTGCTCCTTCAATTGGCGCATCCACAGCAGAAGATTAGGCCACGCTTCAACGCCTCACCAAAGAATATAATCGTGTTTCTGCATAGCTAGCCGCGGCGAAAAAGCAACTTGCAAAAATTGTGACCCGTAAGCAAGAACTTGAGCGTAAATTCAACCAACGTTATGCGCGCTATATTCAAGAAGGTAACTGGACGAGTAGCGATTATATTGATAGTGATAGCTACTATGCTGATGCGTTGAAAGTCAGTAATGACGGCGCGAAGCCTAGTATAAATTACAACTTTACTGCAATTGACCTTTATGCTCTACCGGAATATAAAGATTATAAATTCTGTATAGGTGACCGTACTTGGGTAGAAGATACAGAATATTTTGGTTATGAGGAAGATGGTACGCCATACCATGAGAGTGTTATTCTTACAGAAATAAATTATGACTTAGATAATGCATCTGCATCTACCTTTGCAGTATAGAACTACTCGAATAAGTTTGATGACTTGTTCTAGACTCTCTCTGCAACAGCAAATTCATTTAGCCTCAATCAATAGATGTATGGGCGCGCGAGCAAACTTCTTACTTCTGGCGGATTGAATGATGAGACCACCCAAAAGAGCCTTACATCGAATAAAGAACTAACTCTTATGTCAAGCTCTGCTATTTAGTTCGATAATGATGGCATTATATTTACTAATGTGGCAAACCCAAATCAAATATTACGCATAGGCAGTGATGGCATTTCAATGTCAAATAATGGTGGCGCGAGCTATGACCAACGCCTAATGTGGTAAAATAGGAAAACCCAGGAAGAAAAAGATTTCTTCCTGGGTTTCTTTTTATCCAAATCTGTTTTTTCCTGAATTATCTGTCTACTTATAATTAGAACGGTAGAGGAGGTTTTCTTTATGGCCGGTTACAATTATAACCCTTATAGTGGGAATAGTGCAATAGCGCAAATGGGAGGGGCTAATTTTTCAATGCCTTAGCCGCAGCAATTATTCCCACAACCACAAGGGAATGTCTATACAATAAACAACACCTTAGAAGTTGCTAATATACCCGCGGGCGCAGGATTGAGTGTTGCTTTGTGTTTGAATGAAGGTTTGGTATATATCAAATCACTTCAAAATGGTCAACCAATGTTCTGGGCCTATAAGCTAATACCCTATGTAGAAGAAGAGAAAAAAGATAAAGCTCAATATGATGAAAGGCTTCAATCATTGGAGTCAAAAGTCGATAATTTATTAAAGGAGTTGAAAGGTGAATGAATCCTATGTAGTTTATGATGAATTAGATGGGTAATATGGGAAATATGGTAAAAGGTCAAACAAATGCTAAAGGAATGCCTGTATTTACCGCGCCTGGTAAGCATGAAGCGCGGCAACAAATTAATCCTATGCTTTTCAAACAATATATTCCAATGATAAATCAATCCCAATGGGATAATCTTATCGCCCAGGCGCGCCAGCAGGGTATTAGTGAGACTGATATTCAGGCTGGCTTACAAATGATTTAGAAGATGAAGTAATTCATCTTACAATATAATTTTATGGAGGAAACAATAATGACTGATGGACTTTCTACTGGCGATGTCCTTGCCCTGACTAGAGACCGCGATGATGACGGATTTATGAACGGTATGTGGGGCAACCCCTTTATTTACCTTGTGTGGATGTATGCTATGCGTTGGTTTAATGGCGGATTTGGTAACGATGGCAACGCCCTTACTCAGGCAGAACTTTTTGATGGCCTTGGCCGTCAGGATATTCTTGGCAATCAGCGCGAAATTCAGCAATCTCTTTGCGGAATTAGTGGCGCGATGCAGACCGGTTTTGGTAATATTCGCTACGATAATCTCCAAAACGTAATGGGTCTTCAGAGTGCGATGACTTCTGGATTTTATGGTGTGAATAGCGGATTGGCTGAAAATCGTTTTGCCCAGCAACAGTGTTGTTGCGAGACGAATCGTAGTATTGATGCTGTCCGCGCGGACGCATACAAAAATACTTGCGAAATCACCACTGCTATCCATGCTGAAGGTGAAGCTACGCGCGCCCTCATCAATGATAACACAATGCAGGCGCTTCGTGACAAGCTTGCTGACCGCGACCGTGACCTTCTTTACGCGAACTTCTAGAACTCTCAGTATCTCCAGAACTCTTATCTCGTTGATGCTCTGCGTCCTGTTTCGCGCCCGGCCTATATTACTTGCTCTCCTTATCAGACCACTCAGAACTACTGCAATGGTGGTTTTGGTGTTGGTGGATGCACTGGCGCGTAAGCTAATGTCTTACGTATCGCTCCATAAGGGAGGATTGGACTATGTTTGAAGTTTTTACTAATACAAGCCAAGTAATGGCTCAAAATACGGCGGTAGTTTTTGACCGTCAAAAATTTAGTGATTGTCGAGTGAAATTGAGTGATTAGAATAATACAATCACGATATCTACTCCAGGACGTTATCTTGTCCACTTTGACGGCATTGCGGGAAGCAACACAGTAGACACGGCGTTTAGCCTTTAGTTATATGTGAATGGCGTTGCTCAAGCTTGTGCTCGTTCAACTACAATTACCCCAGTTGCCAATAATGGGACATCTATTGCCTTTGATACTCTCATCTAGGTGAATAATTCTTGTTGTTGCGCAAATAATTCTCAATCTCTTCAAATTGTTGCTACAGAAACTAATGCGGGAACTCTTACTCACGCTAATGTGGTGATAATTCATTTATGAAAGAATTGACAACGCTCTATCAAATTATCTACGATGATTTGAAAGATAGTGATATGCTTATTGGATATGCGGAAGAACTAAAAGATAGCAACAAATAGCTTGCAGATATTTATATGACAGATGCTAAGAATAGACTTGCGCATTCTCAATAGATGCATAAATAGTTTACCTCTATCGTTCAAGCAATGGGAGAGAATGGTGAGAAAGAAAAGGTGGCAGATTGTTTATGGGAGGAAACTCATAAACACTATGTGGAATGGTTTGAAAGTTTGGAAAATTGTATAAAAAAATGGTAAGAGAAAAGAGGACACTTTCGGGTGTCCTCTTTTTATGCCCAATCAAGCATTTGGCTCTATTTTGTGTGGCTCGCGCAAGCGTATTTGCCAATACATATTGCTTCTGCCTCATCTAATGAGCACATCTAACCATACCATACTTGAACTTTCAACTACGCACTTTTCTTACGGTCATCACGACTGCGCCCCTTGATACCACAATATTGACGCCAAGTGCCAACTGGTGCAACTTCATAGGCGATATTATTAGAGTAGAGTAGATTTATAAGTACACCCTATAAATGGGCGAGAGACTTGTAGGTTGTTACGCCTATTTCTGCTCCCTTTGTCCCTTCTGCTTTATTATCTTGAAACTATATATCTTCAATGCAAACAAAGTCTATGCGCCAAGCAGTAATCATATTCAAAACCCAATTACGAATTTCATTTATACGATTAGCTTCACTATCAAAATTTACTCCATAAGTACCATGACGAATTAGTTCCCCATTTTCAAAAATAGCCCAACCAGTGATGTAGGTTGCTTGGTCTAATGCAAGAATACGATAAACACCCTTGGGCTTAGGAGAACTAATTGTAGTCGTGGCTTTTTGCTTTTCGGCGCAAACAGGACAAAAAGGACGCTTGCGCCATTTTTCATAGGGAGTGAGGACTTTGTGGCCTTCTGGACACTGCCACTCCATTTCTTCCTTGAGGTTTTTATATTCTGTTGAAAGGACTTTCCACTATATATTTTCGGCTTCTTGCTGAATTTGTGTTAGTAGAATACGTGCCATGGCTCACTTTCCTGAAGAACCGAACCCGCCAGAACCGCGGTCAGTTTCATTCTCATCAATAGATTTTACTTCCATAAAGCTTGCAAGAGGAACCTCATTGAGAACCATTTGCGCGACCCGCATACCTTTTGTGATATAGAAAGGATAGGTGCCAATATTGTCAATGATGAGACCAACATCACCACGATAATTACTATCTATGGTTCCTGGCGTATTGGCAACTCGTATTTTTGTTTTCAAACTCATACCACTGCGCGGACGCATTTGAAGCTCATATCCCTTTGGAATAGCTACCTTGAAGCCAAGAGGAATCATCATTGTCTGATGAGGCTCGACAGTATAATCATCAAGAGCATACACATCGCAACCAGCATCTCCATCATGTGCATAAGTAGGCATATGGGCATCAGGGCTAGTAAGCTCAATGGGAATGCGAATAATTTTATTACTTGATGCCTTCGCGCTTTGAAGCCCGTTTACCGCAAGAGTGAGTACTTGTTTGACAAAATCTCTACGAGATTGGTCATAGTCTTTGAACTGCTCATCAATTTTCGCAATACTATCCTCAAATGCTTTATTGAGTTCCGCAACAGACATTCCTGACATATTCAGCGCGAGTGCCATATCATACTTTGCATTAGAATTATTGAACCCGCGCTCCATTTCTTCAAGCATAATGGGTTTCATCGCTTCAAACGCATCATCGGGCATAGATAGGAAAGATGCAAGAGCTTCAAGGCCATCCATTCCTGGGATTTTAGTTGCGAGATCACGGAAATAGGCTTCGCTACTTTCTTCAGTCGCTTCATCTACCACATCGGTTGTAGGAATAGTTGGCATAGTTATAATTTTGTTTTCGTCCATTATTCCATCTCCTTCTTGCCACAATAGATACATTTTCCAGACTGAAAACAGTGGGGGCATATATTTTGAAGCTCTTTGATACGTTCCATATTCTTACTGATAGTAGAATTGAGAGTGAAAAAACCTTGGGTAATTATATCGGTATTTTCTTGGAGCAGTTGATTTACTTCAATTTGAATTTGATTTACTGTCATATCTTTCCTCCATTTTCAACAAATTCTTTTGGATTATATCTCATCAATTTGTCAATTTCATTATATTTATTACATAAAGTAGTAATTACATATCTTGCATCTATTGTGGGGCGCGCGGTGTATTGTTGAGGTGCAAGTACTTCGGTCAATCTATCATAAAGATTTCTAGTTTCAATTTTGGACAGATTGCTTGTTTTATTCATCTTCTAAATTATATATATCCAAGCCATATGCCACCCACCAAGTCCAGGCGCCATTATTGGGGGCTCTAATTTGTATTTTATGCGCGAGCCCATACACCAAAGAACGCTCTTCAATCCATCAAGAAATAGGTCATAGGCCTCTTCGGTAGTTGAAGGTATTTTTTGTTCTTGGAAGTGAATAATATCCAACCAATTCCTGCCTGGCGCGCCTTGCAATTCTTGAAGCTATTCAAAAGTTGGACGCTCTAGGCAAGTAATTTGAGATTGGAATTTACTTCTATCCTTACTAGTATAGAATTGAAATAATGGGCGCAGTTTTTCTAGCGATGAGAAAACTATCGGGTAACAAAATACAACACTACGTTCCATATTATATCTGTCTAACTAAAGATACTTTGGCAATTCTTCTGCCCAATTATTTGGTAATTCATGGTCATGGATATATAGCGCGCTACCAGCCTCAAAATCAAAATCATTATATAGATACGCGCGAGTTCCATCAGAAAGAAGAATATGTTGCCCGCGCGAAAATATCTTATCATTTTGATTATCCATTGGCCTTTCACTTTTTGTGTGGATATAAGCCATTGGGTTTAGTGGACATTGTTCAACTTCTTTTTTCATTGGCTTATATCTTTTATTCACTGCATATCCACATAACTCAATGTTTTCATATTGAATTATCTCTGGGGCGAAAGGAGTGGAAATATCCTCTTGAAAGTAATATACCTTTTCATAATAGGGCGCGCGAGAAAGGTCAGAAATGAAGCTAACCATTTCTCGTTGACGGTTGAGGTAGGTAGATAGTTTCATAAGCTAAAAGTTGGGTGGCGGAATGGGTTTTTTATTTCTTAGTGCGTATATTCTATCCGCATCGTATAATGCAATACTCATTCTCTTACCCTCGTTGTAATTTGACCGTCAGGAAATATTTTATCAATGGCTTCTACTAAATGCCAAGGAGTCCGAGTGTATTTCTTGGCAATAAATGTTGAACCACGACGAATACCACTTACAATAATTTTATTGCCTCGTTTGAACATGGATGGTTCGATTACGTGTTTTTTGCCATCAGACCCGCGCTCACTGATTTGACGGTCATATTTTGTAAAAGCATCGCCAAACATACGAATAGTTACTACTCCTGTTGTTGTGAGTATAGTGATAAGACGCTTTGTTTTATCTCGGTCAAGAACTGTTCCTGCAATACGCTCAATGTGGAACATGGGAATTATCTTTCCATCTTTGGTAGTAAAGGTATATTCTGGTTCAGGCTCCTCGGGAAGCCGGTTGAAGTCTGCCCATCCCTGGGCGAGCTGGTCAACTCGCGCGAGCTCATGGGGATGATTGTAATAGGAGACACTATCCATTTCCCATTTACTAATTGAGCCAAGACAATACTTATTGTATACTTCTTGATAAAGAATGTGATTTAGATTAGTTAGCAGTTCTTCTTTATGCGCTTTGATGTAGTCGCGCACGGGGTTCATAAGTTTGGTATAAGTTTTATCCCACTTGGAAGCATCTATGCGCCCGCAATCATCATTTTCATAAATTATAGTATCTTCATCAAAGTGAGTTTTATAAAACTCAAGAGGATAGTCTTCTAACTTATAATATAAACCATCCTTACAATTCTTTTTGAGATACTTTTGAAAATTGAATATTTTTACTTCAAGTGAAAGTTCTTCAGGGAGCAAATTATATCCAATAAGCATCTGCATATTACGAAGATTCAATTCTTTTTTTTGGTCTGCAATGAGTGAAATATAATGTTCCATTACTTTTTCGCGCGAAGCACCAAATTTATCGAAGGCACCTGCTTTGATGAGATTTACCATTTGGGTCTTATTTATTTTGACTTTAGAAAGAAAATCTTCAATGGAAGTATAGGGGCGCGCGCCAATAATTGAGGAAACTAATTCTGCTCCAATTTTTACAATACCACTTAGTCCATAGATAATAGTATTATTATCTACATCGGGGACAAAAGTAAAATCTGAAGCATTTACATCAGGTGGTTCGATGGAGACTCCTGCATTTTTCATTTTATTGATGGCTGTGCTTACTTTACCATAGTTGGTAGTAGAAGTTTTTTTCTTCTTTTTCTTTTCAATAACGGTCGCTTCTTCTACATCATCTTCATCTTCATCTTCTTCTGCTTCTTCTTCTACTAATTCTCCAATGCATGAGACAGGGTCTACATAGTCGTCAACCTCAGTAATATCTTCTTCATTACCAGCACTATCACAAATAAGACAGGCGCAATTCCAAAAGATGATAGGAAAGTGGAAAGCAAGGTTCATTTCTTGAAGAGCGACGAGACTATAGGCAAGGGTATGAGATTTATTGAATCCGTATCCGCGCGAAGTTGCCACAAGAACATTCCATACATAATTGCACAAATGTTCACTTAAATGTTTCTCTCGCATATTTTCAAAATATTGTTTAGTAAGTTTTTCATACTCTGCGGGATTCTTTTTTGCGATAGATTTTCTAAGTTTATCTGCAAAAGTAAGGTCAAAACCGCCACATTCAGGAATTTGTACTAACTGCATAAAACCCTCTTGGCTTTCGCAAATACCATTAGAAGTAAGAAGGACCGGCTCAAGAATTTTTTGCTCTTCTTTTGTAAGCCCATAATTATCCATCTCATCATACCAATCTTGGATATTATGTTTGAAACGAGCAAATTTGTGAAGTGGCTGTTCTGCACCTTTTTCTGGAGCCATAAGTCGAATTACTGAGTTCAATGTAGCAAGGTCATCTACTGAGGTTGGCTTAGCTAACGCAATACCTTGAATGCCACTTTGCTGTTCCATCTGGAAAAGAGCATTGATTTTATGCTCCCAGACCATCTTCCACATTTTTTGATTTTCACGTTCAAGGTTGTATATTCCAATAACCTTTTCATAGGTTTCTTTCAAAGTAGTTTCTGGCTGAATATAATTTTGTTTTACAAGCAAATCAATACAAGTGTGAATTTTATCTAATGCTTCAACACTTAGCACGTCATACTTTATCAAACTAACTTTTTCTGCATCATGAAGGTCATATTGCGTAATGATTGTTCCATCGGGCGCGCGCATGAGCGCAGTAGAATTTTCAAAAGGCTCATCTACAAAAATAACTCCACCTGCATGAATGCCGGTTCGACAAATAAGTCCTTCAATTTTATGAGCTACTTTCCAAAGTTCTGGATAGTTTTGCGTCATTTCTTCAACAAACTTTTTATTAGGAAGAATGCCATTTTCTTCATCTCCATAAAACGTTTGGTCAAGAGTTTGCATAATACCACGTTCAGATTTTATCATGGAAGCAAGATATGACGCAATATCTACATCAATACCCAAGCCTCGCGCGGCGGTAAGAATTGCACTTTTAGATTTTTCGGTTCCAAGAGTAAGCACATTGGCTACTCTATCGCTACCATAAACTTCACGGAAATGATTGAGTACTTGCGCTCTACGCCCGCCTTCGATATCAATATCCACATCTAATACAGATACACGGGCAGGATTTAGAAAACGCCATGGAAATGTTTGAGTTCGTTCCCAAAGAGGATTGATTTGTGTAATATCTAAAAGATAGAGTAAAATAAATCCTACGCCCGAACCGCGCCCTGGACCAACTAGAGTTCCTGCTTCCCAACAAGCTTCAATTATCTTTTGAAGATTGAGATAGTAAGCACTCCAATGTGCTTTATTTACATCAGAAGAAATACGTGTCATTTCTAGGCAAGTATTGATTGCATCATAAGTAGCTTGATTTTGAAGGCGCACATCTGAATTTAGTTTTTGGATAATTGCTTTTATAAGTTCTTTATCGCCAATATACTCTGACGAAAGAAACTGTTCAAATTCTGGTATCTTTTTGCACCAATTATCAATATCAACAATATCATCGAAATTTTTCCAAGGTAATTGGGGAATTTTCAAGGGCTTTTTGAGACTATAATCTTCACATTTATTTTGAATTTCAATGATGGAATTATATGCTTTCTGAATTTGTTCAATAGATAATTCAGACATATAGGAGCGTATTTCTTCGTGATTCATAAGATAAGTAGTAGTATAGAACCCATCTACCTCTCGGTCGCCATTTTGAGAATTGAGATAAGCCTTATGAATTGCACGGTCTTCTTTCTTGAGATAATGCGCATCAAGAGTAATTGTATATCTAATATCTAGTTCTTTTGCAAGACGTAGTAGCGTACAATTTACAAGTTTTTGCTCAGGATTTGGCGAAGGTTGCATTTCTAAATAGAAGTTTCCCTTACCAAAAATCTCTTCCATGCGCCGGCACCATCGAATGACATAATCCCATTTTGCTTCATCATTAGTGGGCGCCCAATCAAGAATCAAATGTGGAAGGAAACCGCCAAGACATGCTGTCATACCAATCACATGACCTGGGTTTTTCCCAATTATATCGATTATATCTTGATAATAAGTCGGTACACGTCGCATACCTCGTGCCATATATGATCGGCGCCAAGCGCGAGTGGAAATTTCACGAATTTGCTGATGGCCTATAAGGTCTTTGGCAAGTAGAATAAAGTGCCAGTATCGGTCTTTTTTACTATCGTAGTTTTCGTTATTTAGTCCATTGCGGACAAGATATATTTCGTTACCACGAATAAGTTTGAGATTGGGATATTTTTCGTGAGCTTTTTCTATGGCTTCTTCTGCTTTGATATGTCCTGCTATAGTTTCGTGGTCGGTTATTGCGATACAAGAATAACCAAGCTCTCCCGCGTAATTGATTAGGTCTGGTATTTTATTGATACAATCCCGTAAACGGAAATTTGAAAAATCAGTATGAGAATGTAATGACCCTGGATATACTATTTGGTTACTCAAAATACCACCTACCTTTCCTATTTTATATTTATATTATACCATAAATTCTTCAAATTTTCAAATTTTTCAATAAGCCTTCATTATATACGCCAAGTTTTTCAACTTTTATTTGCCTATTAGTTTGTGCTACAGTTCTTTTTTTATTGTGTATAGCTATAATGATAAAATCGCTTGGAAAGGCTTCTTCACTACATATTACATAACAGTTTTTACTTTTTTCTCTAACCCAATCCCAATATGTGTCATAATTAAAAGAGCGTTCCCAGGCATAACCATAACCAGTTGTTCCCTGATATGGCGGGTCGCAATATATTAAACTACCATTTGGAATTTCTAGCTTTTGATAATCATTACAAATAAATTCAATTCCTTGAAGATTCTGGGCTTGTGCTTTTAGATTATTATAACGTTCAGTATAATAGTGACGAGTTCCACTATCATTTGCATAACTGCCAACTAGGCCTTTTCCACTATATCCAGCCAGCCATCCAATTGCACCAATAAGATAATCGTCCATTTTTTCTGTAGACTTTCCCGTATAAATAGCACGAGCAAGGTCGAACCATTCTTTATTTCCATCTTTTGGAATAATATCAAAATTATCTCGCGCAGTTTCAAGCAGAGCAATTAGAGGTTTATTTTTATCATTTCCTACTCTTCGCTCACATTTTATTTTATCAATAACGTTTGCACCACCAACAAACGGCTCAAAATACTCTGTAATATTATAATCTAATATAATTTTATTCAAAATAGGAATAAGCCAGTCTGCAATTTGCGCTTTACTTCCTAAATATACCATAGTACCTCCAAATAATAGGTAAGTGTGATTGAATATTCAATCACACTTACTCCATCCACAATTCTTACAAATAATACAACCGCCCTCTTGCACTAACTCTTCACCACATTGCGGGCACTTATTTATTTTTGCTTTTTGCTTTTCATGCTCTACTCTTGGAATACGGATTTCATTACTCTCGTTGTTCTCCATCCAGTCCCTAAACTCATCACTCATTTCAAGAAGCGCGCGTCCAATAGCCATTGGACAACAAGCACCTGGAGAAGTATCATGTTTGGTGGCATGACGTGTTGCATAAGATGGGCAAGCGCCGCAAGAGTTCAACTGGTCCACAATATCTTCCAAACCAACGCCTGCGCGCGAAGCAAGAGAAATCATGCGGGACAAACCTATCATAAAGTTATTACACCCGCCTGTGCTTCCTTTAGAAAAATACGTTTCTTGAAGTAATCCTGTGGTTGGGTCAAAAAATGCCTGAACATGAAGAGAACCGCAACCAGAAGTTAGTTTGCGCTTGAGGCCGATTACATTATCATCAGCTACAAGAATATCACCACGGCCAAGGATGGTATTTGTTTTCTTCTCTGCTTTTTCCGGCTTTTCTGCGGTAAGTATTCCTTCACGCATACAACCACTACGGTAAACAGTAATTCCCTTCAATCCTTGCTTCCAAGCAGTAAGATAAATTTCTTTCACATCATCTATGGTGGCTTCTTTGGGTAGATTGACTGTGCTACTGATAGAAGCATCAATATGGGACTGCCAGACACCTTGCATACAAACACGGTCTTTTGGAGTAATAGTTGCAGAAGTTTCAAACCAATTAGGTAATTCTTCTTCCTCAGTAAGTCCATTCGCCTTCATGTATTTATCCACAATAGGAGTATAGATTTTATAATACTCATCATGTCCGTGTAAGGATTCTGTTTTGCGCGTATAGGAATTAGCAAAAATAGGTTCCATACCACCAGATACGCCGAGCATTGTAGAGATTGTCCCAGTCGGCGCGATAGTAAGTAGCTGAGAATTACGAAGCCCATAATGGTCTACTAATTCATCTACTTCTGGAATGATATTCTTCTTATAAAATGGCGTTTCACGAACGGCTTTAGTATATTTAGGATAAGTTCCTTCCTTCTTTGCGAGCATCGCGCTTGTCGCAAGAGCACTATTGATAAGGTGTAAACCAATTTCATCACTAATTTCTCTTGCGCGCTGGCTACTATATGGGACTTCCATTTCAATTAGCATATCAGCTAACCCCATAATTCCTAATCCGCATTGGCGCCAATCACGGACAGTTTCACGCTGTTCTTTGAGGGGATGTTTTGGAAGACCTTCATCTAGAACATCATTCAAAAAACGAATACCAATATCTACTGTTTCAATGAAACTATCTATATCAAATTCTTTATTTTTTACAAAGGCAGAAAGATTGATACTGCCTAATAGGCAAGAACCACCAGCAGGCAAGGGCTCTTCCATTATATTATCGTAAGGGCTTTTTATCCCCTACATCTGGAGATTTCTCTCATATCTCTATTGAGAATACGTCTGTCAATTCAGACCAGTTTAGCATATATTTTCAGAAATTTCTTTTAGATATTCCAATAATTTTTTCTTTGAGGGATTATTACATAAAGCTGTACTAATACTTCTCCAATCAGAAAAACCATATTTTGAAGAAGCAATTTCTTGTATTCCCTATAAAGTGGTTGATATTTTATTACTATGACAATTTTGGACTAAAGACTAATTGGATAATACCCATTCAACTATATCTTTCTAAAATTCTTTATTCCGCTGAACGGTTCTTTCTTTTTTCTATTCTGTGGTAGCCTAAGATGCTTTTCTAATATTTATCTTATTGGCACATTGAGTAGAGCAATATTTTCTATTACTCTCATATGGTGGAACAAAGAAGGATTCTCCACAACATTGGCAAATGATTTTTATTCTTTGGGCTTCACATTTTTCTTGCCAAGCTTTTGTGGCTTTTACAAGGCCTTTTTTCATTTTTTCTGCTATTATTGGGTCTTGCCAATTTTCCTTTTTCTTAGTACCGATTTTTTGTTTAGTTTCTTCGCTTTTAGTGCCACTTTTTCCACCAGGCATTAGATTATATCCTATATCGTGATTTGTAGAATTGTAAAAATCAATCCAATAAATTTCTCTTTCATTTAGCTACTCTAAGGAACTACATTCCTCTAAAAGTTCTATAGAGAAATTTTCTTTTCCATATTTGAGTAGAGCATTATGAAAATAGTTTTCGGGTCTATTACCTTCTGCTTGATATAAAGCTTCTTTCCAGTGCCTCTCAAAGCGCTATTCTATAGTCTTAGTAGTTTGTCCTATATAAATCTTATTATTTATCTTATTGGTTATTTTGTAAATATACATATTCTACCTCCATTTATCATTTTCCAATTATAAGTAGCGGTTGTAGAATATCTATCCTAAAAAATTCCTGTCGAGCACTCGTGGTGAAATTATATTTATTCATTCACTATGCGTTACACTGCCTATATACCTTTCGCAATTATATAGGTTAGCACGGTATTCCCATATCATAAGAGACTTAGGGTTCACCGTTTTTGCTCGATGTTTTACATGCGCCCAAGAACCATCAAGCGCATGGGTTCGTACCTGCATACTTGAACTTAGGGTTATTTGATAGTAAGTTCCAACTTTCAATCCTATCCCAAAAAAGTATCCCAGGCTCCGCCCAATTCCAGTTATTCTCGCACAATCTATCAAAAAGCTTATCAGCCATAACAGTCTTGGTGATTGTTTCATTAGTTTCTGGCCGACTAAACTCCATTATCCATTCTTTATGTTCAACTGCACTTTGCATAAAATCGTTTGTAATGCGAGTTGAAATATTTGCTTTGGTAACACTATTTGGTTTAGCTTTGATATCAATAAATTCTGGAAAGTCGGGATGATGACAATCTAAAGAAATCATCAAGGCGCCCCTACGTCCTTGCTATCCTATCTCTTCGGTCACTTGGCTATAACCAGCCATAAAGCTAACTGCACCTGAACTTTCTCGCGCGGCGTTGCCTACTTTAGCTCCGCGTGGAGCAAGTTTAGATATATCAATACCACAACCACCACCGTAGGAATAGGTTCGCGCGAGCTTCTTTCGGCTATCATAAATTGACTCTAAATTATCTTTTGGAGGTTCAACAACATAACAATTACTCAAGCTCATCTTGCAATCATCTACCCCGCGCCCGCTAAGAATGCGACCTCCAGGAATAAACTTCTGACTACGAATAGCTTCTTTATAAGCATCAACTCCACCACTTACGCGGTCAAGCCATTCTTCAAAACTTTCATTATTATGCTGATACTTGCGTTTCCAAATATCAATACCAATTTTATTATCGGGACCAAGCCACTGTTCTACTGTCATTCAGTTCTCTCCCTTCAAAACATAAGACGATTATCATACACATTATAATCATCTACAAAAATTTGAGGCGTATACTGCCCGCCCCATTCATTCACATTCGCGCGGCCTACTACTTCCAAACGCATAGAGGGCAACCCTTCTATTTGTTCAATTAGTGCGCCCGCGCGGAAAAACATATATGCAATACCATTTTGAGTTATCTTCACGGTATCTTTGTTTTTACCCATTATTTGGATGTCTTTCTTTTCAACATCAATATTGGTTATAGCGATAATTGGCTCTTGGCAACCTTGACCATAGATAGAATGATATTTGTCTATATCATAAATTATATCTTCTATATCACTATCAAAAGCTTTGCGTTCAAAATTTACTTTATAGTATGTTGTGCCAAAATTATATTGAGCTAAGTCTTTATCTGCGCGCGCCAATAAATCGGGAATGAGACTGTGCTTTACGGAGGCTCCGAAGGCAGCAGCGTGGCCCTGGCAATACTCAAATAAACCAAGTTCAGTCAAATAACCCTTCAAATCCTCAAGCTTTGAATTATTTATTCCGCGCGCGGAACCACGAGAATATCCTTCATCGTTCTCTCTAAGAACCAGAGTGGGTTTTTGATAGCGGGCCGCGCACTTCATAGCAAGCAACCCATTTAGTGTTGGATTGAGACAATCCTCATCATTCAATTCAACAACTAATAGATTATGTTTATCTAATTCTTGGTCTTGAATGCGAAAGTCAATTTGCTCTAATGCACATTCCAATTCTTTGTTTTGACGGGCCCGCGCATTTACACAATTACGCACCACTTGAGTAGCTAGTTTTTCATTCATTCCTTTTTCTCCGCGCTTAGTGGAAGGAACAATCTTCTCCCCATCAATAAATGCAAGGAATAGATTCTCTTTTTCTTCCATTGTACCGACACGGATAAGCGCATTGATCAGCGGAGTGACATAAAAGGCAATAGAAATATAATTCATACGCGCGCCAATAGAATAGGATTGTTTATCAAGGAAAGATTGGAATAGATAATTCTTTATTGGCTTCTCTAATCCTTGCTTTACAAGATAAGCAATTTCTGGCTCAATCATTTGTGCCATATCGCTTATAAGTCCAAGAGCCACTAGGTCAATGTAGTCATCGGCATAGTTCACCCCATAAAGATTATCCAGATAACGACAAAATTGATAAACTACACCAACACCTGTAAGCTGTTTATTTTTGTAATTTGGTGAAGATTGATTATTGATTATGATTGCATTTTGAGACTGTACATCTACTTCGTGGTGGTCAAGACATAACACTGGAACACCACAATTATGGAGTACGGTATGTTGTTCTTCATCATTACTACCCGCATCGGGGACAATAATAAGGTCAATATCTTCACTCTCTTCAATTAGCCCATCAATAAGGTCAGATAAGCCATGCTGTTTGGCTGTATGAATTTTGAAGTCTAAGCGTGCTTCTGGATAAAGTCGTTTGATATACATCCACATAACACTCGCGCTTGTCACGCCATCGACGTCCGTGTCAATGACCAATACCATATGTCCGTTCTTTTGAAGTACCTACTTGAGTAAATGCGCGCCTTCTCGAATATTTTCTAAACCCAAAGGAGACTGTAGCACTGAACTAGGTGGGTCGCGCAAAACATCTGCGTCAGCACCCCAACCAGCTACTAACTATTTCACATAGTCACTTTTATAATTTTCATTACATAATTTATATTCCATTATCCACGTATCACCACTTTCTTTTCCATTAGCCGTTGGAATACTTCCGGCCCTTTATCAATAGGACTGTCCTTATGAGCCAAAAGTCCTTCTCTATCAGCGACATAGTAAAATTGATAATATTTACTATATTTTTCGCCAATGGCTCTAATTTTATTCAAATATTTTTCACATTCTGGTGTGCCAATTTTTTCATACTCTTTATCAAAAGCTAGAATTACATTTTTGACTTTACAATTATGTAATAGAATTAGTAACTGATTTTTATTGAGATTACTACCACAAACAGCTACACTATTATTCTTAGGAAAATAGCTATCCATAAGCATAACACTCTTTTCGGCTTCAAAAACAATTACAGTCTCATAATAATTTATATCTTCTTTTGTCCAATTCAATCCATATAGATTGAGAGACAAAGGATGATTATACTGTTTACCTTCTACATATACGGGTCGGTATTTTCCCTGTAATGCTTCTTCCGGATTGAGGGCGCGCCCTCTAATTCCAACAAGTCTCCCAGTAACATCATAATGAGGTATAATTATTTTATTTTGGCGAATGGAATATCGGATATTGAATTTATCCATAGTTTTTTGAGTTATTCCTTCGCGCAGCCATTCTTCACAATAGATTTTTGAAAAAGTATCTAATACTCCAGCAGAGTATTCAGGTAATTCAATAAGTTTACGTTTGAGATATTTCTTTTGCTTTTCATAGTGGAAAAATTCAAATCCCTCTTCCTCTATTCCACTATCATTCATTATATCAGAGAGAATAGAATAGAAAGGCTTATCTACTCCGCGCAACGCCCAATACCTTCGATATAATTCAAAAATATCAAAGCAATCACCACACTCTGTATAGCACTGAAACAATTTTGAGTTTCGATAATAGTAGAGTTTCATACTTGCTTCTTCGATATTTATGTTGTGGCATAAAGTCGGAAAGATAACTGCCGAAGGAGTTTCAATATAATTTGTTGCACCAAGCTTTGTAAGCAGATGAATAACTTGCTCATCCGTAAGAGACAATCGCACTTCATTGGCTTTCATATTATATCAACCCAGCAAAAGGGTCTCCTTTCTTTTCTTGTATTTTCTCAAGAAGCTGGTCAGTAATAAGAAACTTTTCTTTCTTTTCGACAGGTGGAAGTATTTCTCCTGTATTCAAATCAACCACTGTCTTTTGAATGCTCCAAGTGGTATCTTCCATTACATATTCTTGTTTGAGTTCACCTATGTCTACTCGTTTGAAGAATTGGTCTGTAGCAAATAAGTCTGTTCTACGACAAGTACCCAAATCTACTAAGCTCCAAATTCTAACCTATGTGTATTTACCTCTACGCATCTTGTATATATCAGTTACAAGATTAGGATGGATATTTGATAAAGTCTCAACTTTATGAAGCTCTTCATCTGTTGGTCGTGCCATAATACAACCCATATCTGCTTTATCGGCCAGACTGCGCGCGCCTCGAATAACACTTTCGTTCTTTATTTGGCGCCCGCCATCTTCAACTTGGGCATTAGTTTGGGTGGATGAAAGAATAAATACATTGAGTTCTACTGCTAAATCTTTCAACGCAGATCCCATTAGGCCAAGGGCTACATCTTCTCGAATGCGCAAATCACGGAACTCATTTAGTAATGCTGGATTAGAAAAGATATAGTCATAAAATATATATTCAATATCATTTTCAAGTACTTGCTGACGTAACATATATTGTAATTGAGAAATATTTGGATTAGCCATTCGCGCAAGAGTAAGATTATCAGAATAGGTGTCCATAAGCCAAATGGCCTTTTGGATTCTTTCTTCTTCTTCGCTATCATAAGTGCCAAATAGTATTTTGTTCTCATTTACACCTGAGAGATATGCAACTATCATAGTTTGAATTTCATCAAGCTCTTGTTCTGTTGCGATATATAATACTTTTTCACAGGCACCAGCCCATTCCCAAGCTTGTTTCTCATTATCATATCTAATGGGGTAAGCTAAATAGCAAGCATCACCAACCATTGTACGAGATTTACCTGTGCCACTAGACGCAGTGCGCAAATAGAATTTTCCTTTTCGCGCCCCACGCACCATCGTATTGAATATTTTTCCTTGAAGGCGCGCGCCTGTATCTGGTTCATTTTTTAGAGTTTTTATGAGTTGAGCTACTTTGAAATTAGCAGTTTCAACTTTATTTTCTTGAGTAACGCCCGCTCTAGTTTCTGCGTCAGTAATTTGCCGACGCAAGGCATTTACAATATCTTGCGGTTTGAGTGCATCAAATAATTCGTTGATTTTCTTGTCGTCATCAGTGATAATTGTTTCTACATAGAACCTTGAAGTATCATAACCTAACTTTTTGAGTTCAAAAAGAAGATTGACTTTCTTCATTCTATTATAGTAATAATCAAAATTTCCTAGGTCACTTAGTGTTTCTGCATCATCAAGAAATTCATGCCCATTTTCTTTTTCCCAAACAGCCCAATTCGTAGGATTTTCTTTGAGAACATTTTCAATATCTACTGCTGAAACGCTTTTTGCGCCACGTTCATAGAGATTGAAAATTATACCAAATACCTTTCGATAAAATGTATTATGAAAGTCTGCAAGTGAAAGAGCATATTTATCAGTTTGACCAAGAATGGATGGTTGTTTGAGTAGACAACCGATTATTTGGATATATAAGTCTTTTTCTTCAAGCATTCACATCACTCAATTTCATCTATATTATATTTAGGTTTGCGTTCTTTTTGCTTGGGGATAGGAACTACCTTTATAATCTTTTCTCGCGCTTCTGCTTTTTCCGTATCTTTTCTAAACTGTTCATTGATTTTATCGGCTCGTGCGTAATAAGTTTGAGCTTCATTATAAACATATGGAATAATACCTATTGTTCTATCTTCAATAGGACGATTCTCTGGGTTATGTTTGACTTCTATCCAATACCTTAGCGCGCGTTCCATGCCTAAAAAACTATAACCATACTTTTCATTATACATTTTAGCTTGAGCAATAATAACTGGACCAGGCGATTTCAAACAAAAAATATAATTTATATATTCATAGAAATGAGTGCGTTGTTTTGCAATTTCTACACATTCCGTATGGTAATTATGTCCATTATAAAAAGTCCAATCGCTACTACCTTTCTCTACTTTTTCTTTGCAATACCAACATTTTACAAGCATAAATATCCCTCTCTTTCATATAAAATAAAAAGAGAGGGAAATAATCCCTCTCTTACATTACACTAAATCGCGCATTTCAGCAACAACAACCTCATAGAGGTCTTTCTGTGCCGGAGTAATATTGGAGAGTTTCATTTTCTGGCCAAAAACCTTTTCAACAATTTCCATTATCTTTTCGGCATTACGCTCATCTTTAGAGACGGCCTTGCTCCATAAATCACGGGCTTCAGCTTCGATTTCTTCGAAAGAGCGTTCTTCTTGAATAACCGGAGTACGATTATCTACGACAACAGCGCCATCATCTTTTTCAGAACGCTCGATTGCACGACCAATAGCATCCACAAGCTCTTGATAGCCAAAAGGAATTACAGGGTCAAGATATTTCCAACGAGAACCAGCCATTACAGTGGGTGTACGACGAGTATAAAGGAAACGCTCAGATGTCCCATCCTCTTTGAAACGCACATCAATATATCCAATAATATCAACAAGCTGATTGACGATAGAATAGCAACGCTTGTCAAGGTCAGGGCTAAAGAACTCAATCTCACTATCATCAGACTGCTTTTCAACTCTACGAGAAGAATGAGCAATGAGAATAATACCGAGACCCATCATAGAAATCTTACGAAGAGTTTCTTCAAACTCTTGCTTGACCATTGCATAGCCACGACCCCAAGGAATATCAGAAATAGACTGAACTCCATTTTGAGCGCAGATATATTTTTCACAAAGTCCATAAGCGATACCAACAGTATCAAAGGTTACAGTATGAAATTTGGCTTGGACTTCTGGCTTTTCTAACTGCTTCACTGCAAGCTTCAATTCAGACCACTTAGTAATAGGAAGGGCATAAATACCTGAAAGGGCATTTGTGCCAATTTCAAAACTAAAAATCAAATTGTTGGGTAGGGAAGCCGCGAAAGAAGTCTTTCCCGCTTTTGGCTGAGAATAAATCAAGAGATACTTTGAGCGAAGGTCTCGGCTAATTGTCGTAGGCTGAAGGTTTAGTAAATCAACCATAACTTACCTACCTCCTAACTCAAAATCCCAGGTCAGCACCCTTAGTGGGACGAGCATTGGCGATATTCTTCTGCGCAGCCTTGCGCTTCATCTCTTCAAGACGCACCTTGCGCTCATTGAGAGCCTTGGCAATCTCATTAGTGTCATAAGCCTGGTCACCCTCAAGACTTCCAGCAGAGCCACTAGTGATGATGAGGTCGCTTGTATTGCGGGTATGTGGTGTACGGATAGGCTCGCCAAAACCGACTTCTTCTTCGGTATAGAAGGTGGTCTTGGAGAAGCGAAGCTTACCGCAAATTTTCACAGTATCGCCCTTCTGCCAGTTAGTCTGGATATGGTCGATAGCATTCTTATTAGTGACCTTATATTCAACAATATCCGCGCGGCCACCATACTGAACAAGAACGCCTGTTACAACAAGCGCGCCAGTGGGTTCACCCTCACGGTCAACTTCATCACGAATATTTGCAATGCAAATAGTGTTCTGGAAACGAGTCTGAGGCTCACAATCAGCCTTAGAAATCTTCTGGAAGAAAGAAGCATTGACCTTCGGGAAAGAGACGGTCTGCTCCTGGCGTCCAATATAAGCATTCTCCTGAATGGTTCCAGAAGTAATACGGATGCGGTCAGCAGTATCAATGTCGCTCGCCGCGATAGACACAAAGTTAGAGCGCAAATCATTCACAGACTTATAAGCTGGATTTTCAGCGCCACTATTAGTATATTTGGTAACAAAGAAACTGACAGGGACATCATTCTCAACCATTCCACCATCAAGAACTTCATTCACTTTTACAATAATTTCACCAGAAAGGTAAGGAACCTTACTGCCGTTCTTACTGAACTCACCTTCACGAACATTGATTTCACTAAGGATACCTTCGATAAATACTTTATTTTCACCCTAATTCAACATATTTTTTTCTCCTTTATTTTTTTTAGTTATTTTTTGTTTGTCTAGAAATAGATAAATTGGGACTTACCCAAGAGTATATGTGTAAGTCCCATATTTATATCAATCAATATTCGATTGTGAATTACTCCGCCTTATCGGGGTCAAAAGCCATGCCTTCCTCAGTGAGGGAAACATACTTCACCTTCGCAGTCTTGCCATCCTCAGCAGGAACTTCAGCCTCGGTACGAATGGCATAAGCAGGATGCTTCTTGGTGGAAGCAAGACCATTCACAGAACCAGTGACAGCAGAAAGAGACACGCCAAGCGCGGCGGCAACATCCTGAGCAGTAACCTTTTCACCATAATGAGCCTTCAAATACTGGAAAACACGAACACTATTTTCGGTCATAATAAAAATTCTCCTTTTTGTAATAATTTATTTTATAAATATTTTTGATTACTTGGTTGTTATCTCCAACCTTGTAAACATATTATATAATGAAATTTGATAAAAATCAAATTTCTTTCCAATAAAATCCATAAGCGCGGATTGAGCGTCTTATTGCACGACCAATATTTGATGCTATACCTGACACCTTATCTGAACTATACTCATTTTCAATAAGCCATCGTGCGGCATCTGAACGACTTTGAAAGCTAATATCTTCTTCTATGCATAAGACCTGTTTCTTCCGATTATCCTGGATATGGTAATCTTTAGATGGGTCATATTGACTTTTATATATCCAATAATAGCCTTTATATGTTTTACTTCCGCCACTTATTGCAGAACTAATACTCTTGGCATTATATTTTTCCATCTTCGCGGCAATACCAATTGAAGCATAATAAGCAATTACATTTCCACTATTTGGGTCAATTTTATAAATTCCTCGCCCAACTAGATTTCTTGAAATTGCACCATCATATCCTGCACTACGAATAATGCTTGTAATAGTGCATTGGCTACATCCAAAATACTTTGCAGTCTCCGCTCCATTACGTCGCGCAGTGGTAAGATAATAATCAATTACTTCAGAATGGTCATATTTTGTATGGCCCTTTCCACCTAAAGTCGAATTATATCCATTCGGATTATAAGAATTATAAAATTCAATCCAATAGATTTCTCTTTCATCTAAAAGATTATCATCTATTTGTTCAACCACAGAAATTGAAAAATGTCCTATACCATATTTTCGCATCGCTCGGTATAAAACATTATCATTGTCTTCGCGCGGATTTCGTGCTGAATATTGATGGTCGTACCAACGTTTTTCTAATGGATTAGTTGTTTGCCCGATATAAACTTTATCATTTATATCATTAGTAATTTTGTAAATTATTCCCATATTTATACTCCTATATTGTATAATTTAGGATAAAGCCTATTGATATAGGCAATATTACTCAAAGGGTAATTACTCCTTTGCTCCCTTTATCCTAGAATATTATATACTAAATTTTAGAAAAAGTCAAAATTTACATTTCCCTTTTTCTAAAAGGTATACCAAACTATTCCCTCATTTTCTATATTTATTATACCAGAAAATTCGGAACTTTTCAAATTTTACATTTCACTTTTTTGGATTTAGAGTGCCAGTATATCCAGCACTCTATCTCCATCTTTTACTTTCATCCCTTTTACCCCAATGGCACCACGGCCTGTTTCAGCAATACTATCGCTATCTACTTTCAAAGCGGTACTGCTAGTAGTAAAAGTCAATTCAGTCTTTCCGCTAATTCCAATAAATCCACGCATTGTGTCCCCATCACTCAATTTTTGAAGTTTATAACCCTTTACATCTCTATTCGATGTAGGACAATCTCCAATAGGCGTTTTACTTGTCATTCCGCAAGAAGACACAGACACAATACTCTTTACATCTGGATATACAGGGCGCGCGCAACATACGCAATCACCATCATTGAGCTTCATTCCGCGCACACCCATTGCTACTTTACCAAT
>ERZ1024431.24-NODE-24-length-29709-cov-28.228435_pt1 | contig 29709 bp, 48 predicted proteins | sample MGYA00520782_ERZ1024431 | MGnify/ENA primary metagenome ERZ1024431 (study PRJEB33242, sample SAMEA3444288) | Homo sapiens | biome: Host associated; feature: Gastrointestinal tract; material: Stool | place: Uganda | collected 2011-01-01 ...
TTCGGTAAAACGTATTTCTAACGGGGGTAGTCAATGACGGTGCATAAGGTCATTGACGACTTCACGCCGGAGCAGTTAGCAAAACTCAAAGCCATTAGGGAGGCTGAGAGCAAGTCTAAGGCTTCGGCGTTTTTTCGTGATGACGAACTCTTGCTAGCCGAATTCGGCAAATACTACGGATGGCAAGCGGTACGAGACGTGCTGGCAGACAAGGTAGAGTATGAGACTTTCATAGCCCTATTGAATGCTGGGCGGAGTCTAGCTATCCGTGAACGCATACTACACGTTAATGACATGTATGTTGCGGTGGGTGCGGCTCAAGCGAAAAAGGGAGACAAAGTGTTGAAGCAATACGTTAAGCAATTGGAACGGAGCATGTGACATGGCGCAAGCGGGTGAAATTCGTTTTGATGCCGTTATCGACACTAGCGGCTATGAGAAGGGCGTCAAGAACATTGAGAACGCCACTGATGATATTAAACAGTCCGCAGAGCAAGCGGACAAGGCCACGGAAAACGTTGGCAAGAATGGTGGCAAGAACGCGCCTTCGATTAAGGACGCGTTCAGTAAAACGTTCGACGGGATTAGCGAACTTGCGGACGGGTTGGGTTTGAGTCTGCCTAGCAAGCTTGTTAAGGTTGCGAGTATTGGCGGAGCATTGGCCGCAGTCGGCGGCGTATTCAAAACCGGTATCGACACGGCAATTAGTCAGATTGACGTGCAAGGCACTTTGGATGCTCAACTGGGTAAAGGCAGTGTGGCCGCACAGAATGCTGGCAAAGTTGCCGGAGAATTGTATCGGCAAGGCTGGGGTGAAAGCTTGGAGGACGTGGCCAACGTCGCGTCCAACGTGTCCTCTGTTATCCGTGGTATCGGTGAAGGCGACTTGACTACGGTCACGAAAGCTACGGAAGTATGGGCGCAAACCTTCGACGCGGACGCGGGCGAGAGCGTGCGTGGCGTAAAAGTCCTTATGGAAAAATTCGGTTTAAGTGCGCAGGACGCCACCGACCTTATGACGAAGGGCATGCAAAATGGTCTGAACTATACGGACGAACTCGCTGACAACCTGAGCGAGTATGGTGGCCGGTGGGCTGAAGCCGGAACGAGCGCGCAAGAATATTTCTCACTGCTTCAGGCTGGCGTGGATAGTGGAGCTTACCAATTGGACAAGGTGGGAGACTTCCTTAACGAATTCCTTACCTCCCTTACGGACGGGCGTATTGAGCAGAGTATTGGAGAGTTTTCGAAGGGTACTCAGGACGTTTTCAATAGTTTCAAGAGTGGTAAGGCCACTGCGGAAGACGTTTTGAATGCGGTTATTGGTGAGATGGGCACCATGACCGATAAAACCAAGGAAGCCAGTCTAGCGTCAACGCTTTGGTCTAGTCTTGGCGAGGATAACGCGCTTGGCATGATTGAAGCTCTCGGCAACGTGCCGAACAGTTATGAAAATATCAAGGGTGCTACAGACGAAGCCGCAGACAGCACAATGAGCATCGGTCAACAGTGGGAAGCGTTCAAACGTACAATGGGGGGCACACTGGGTGACGCGTTCACACCATTTGTTAAGGGCTTCCTAGACGGTTTGACTGATATGACGAAGAAGTTTACCGACTTCGTGAACAATACCGATTGGAGCGGGCTAGCGAATATTTTGGGGAGTCTTGGCACTGCCATTGGTGGCGTGTTCACCGTGATTGGTAATTCGATTCAACCCGCGTTAGATTTGCTTAAAATGTTCTCCGATTGGTTTAGTGCGAATAGTACGTGGATTGTTTCAACACTTGTTGGTATCGGTGCCGGTTTTGCTGTGTTCAAGACCGCGCAAATCATTAGTAGCGTGGTCGGTTTTCTTCAGTCGTTCAGTCTTGCGGAGACTGCCGCTACAGTAGCGCAATGGCTGTTTAACGCGGCTATGGCGGCTAATCCGCTGGTGTTGGTTATCACGCTATTAGCGGCGCTTGTAGCTGGTTTGGTTTACTTTTTCACGCAGACGGACGCGGGTAAACAAGCATGGCAGGACTTCTGTCAGACCATGCAAGACTTGTGGCAAAACCTTTGCGACTTCTTCCAAAACATTTGGGGTAACATTACTAAGTTTTTCACCGACGCTGGGACGAACATTCAAAACGCGTGGAATGCTGTCACAGATTGGTTTAGTGGTATCCCCGGCAGAATCAAGGGTTTCTTCAACGATATTGGAGCATGGTTCGGGAGCAAGTTCCAAGAAGCCAAGGACGCTATTGTGAACAGATTCAATGAGGCAGTGGGCTTCATCACGGGTATCCCCGGCAGAATCAGGGATTGTTTCAATGGTGCGGTGAACTGGCTTAAGGATGCTGGCGGCAATATCGTTCGAGGTTTATGGAATGGTATCAGTGACATGTTTAACTGGGTGCGTAATAATATTCTCGGTTTCGGTGGAAACATCGTCAAGTGGGCTAAGCAAGCGTTGGGTATTCACTCCCCGTCGCGAGTCATGGCCGAAGAAGTTGGCAAGTATATTCCGTCCGGTATTGAAATGGGTATCAAGGCTAACACTAGTGGTTTGATGGACTCGTTGGACACGTTGAGTTTGGATATGGTGGACGCTGTTAAGGTGCCGACTACTACTACTGGCTCACTGCCGGTGTTTGATGCTTCTTCGAGTGGTGTCACGTCCGTATTGCCGTCCACTAATATTGTGATTGAGAAAATGCAGGTGCGTTCTGATAATGATATTCGTCTGATTGCTCAGGAATTGAACCGTTTGCAACGTCGTGATTTGAAGAGGGTGTGAAATTGAGAATCGTTTTCAATAACACTGATTTGGCTACCGTCCTGCCTGACACCGTGCTTTATATTGGTAACGTGACGGGCCGTGAGTTCGTCAGCCCTGACGTGACCACGGTAGCGTACAAGGGCGCGCATGGTAGCCGATTCGTCGGCAATCGTTATCCCGCGCGTGATATTCAAGTGGAAGTAACCGTTATCGGCTATTGCTTTCAGATGATGCCATCTTACGCGTCTAAGCTTATGAGCGTGTTGGCTACTGACGTGCCCGCTAGTCTGTCTTTCAGTGACCAAGAGGGCACGTATCAGGCTATCGTTAGCGCGATTGACTTGGAAGAGCATGAGACCTACGCGAGTGGTACTATCACGTTCACATGTCCTAACCCGTTCCGGCATGGTGACGTGTATGACATTGATTTCGACACGCTCCCGACTGACACGTTGCACACCAATTACAATGTGGAACCGGTGTTGAATCTGGTCGTGAACAAGTCCTCCAACAATTTCAGTATGAATATTAACGGAAACGTGCTCACCTTGGACATGCAAGTCGCTCAAGGTGACGTGATAGTGGTCAACAGCGAGACACGCACTGTCACCGTCAATAACAAGCTGACAGTATTGGAAACGTCCGGCACGTTCCCGAAATTAAGGCAGACTGGGAACACGATTAGGTTCTACCCTGAATGCGGCGGCAATGGTTCGTATACTGCAAGGTGGCTGTGATGCTGGCAGAAGACACTATTACCCTTGTGGGTTTGCAAGGCCATGAACTCCGCACGCTCAGCCCGCACGCGGAATGGACGTTTGACCAACGTGCTGACTCCACTAACCAGCTCACCGTAACCGTTGGCACGGACGAAGCCACAGACGTTGTGGGGGACATGGAACTGTTGTTTCAACACCGTCGGTTCGTCATTAACGAAGTGAACCGCACGCGCGACACGGAGACGTGTGAAATTGTCGCGGATGAAGCGCAAGTTGAAATGGCGAGTATCGAAGTCGAGTCTTTTCAAGTTGAGAAGGCTAAGCTAAGTGCGGCAGTAGAGCAACTATTGTCCAATACTCTTTGGACGGTGGGCACTATCGAGGATGACACGCGTACTATCTACGCTGACTTGCAAGGCAAGAAGGTCACGGAACTATTGTCTTGGCTGGCTAATCAGTCTAACCAAGTGTTAGCGTTCGATAGTGCCAACCGTAAAGTGTCGTTCGTCAAGCAGGATACTACGCCTTCCGGGGTCGTGTTTAATTATGACGTCAACATGAGCAATATCAAGAAGACGGAGACCCCGCCGACGTGTACCGTCCTCCATCCTATCGGCGCCAATGGTTTGACTGTGGCAAACGTGAATCACGGTAGTGAACTGGTGGAAGACTTCGGCTGGTACACGTCTTTGGGTATGACCGAAGATGAAGCGCGTGCTAGGTTCACGAAACGTCAGGAATGGCAGGACGAACGTTACACGGTAGTGCAAAACCTGTTGGATGATGCTAGGAAGAAACTAGCCATCTCCGCGTATCCTACGCTCTCATATGACCTGACTGCCGTCAATGGTATCGGAGGATTGCGTTTAGGTCAGCAAGCCTACGTGTGGGATAACGTGTTGGATGTGCGCGTGTTGACTACGGTTAGTGTCATCCACACGTCAAGCGTGCATGATGATGATAGCGTGACATTGAATTATGTCCCACCGTCGTTTACGATTGCGACGGATGATACTACGGGCGATACGACGTCAACGAGTGAGGCTAGCGTATTCCAAGCGTTTAACGATTCCGACTATGAGCTGGGGGACACTGCTACGCGTGTACTTCCGTTGAGCATTAACGTGTACTCCGATACCATGCTTGAATGCAATCTGTGTCTGACTGTCAAAACCACGACTGCGGGATTGCTTGAGGGCTATTTTCTTTTGAATGGTGAGAAGGCTGGGCCGCGTATCATGCAGACTTGCCCGGAAGGGTATGTGACTATCGGTCTCCCATTCCTCATTACTAACGTTTCAAGTAACGACCAAACCACGTTGGACTTGTATCTGAAACATAGTGGGGCTGGCAGTCTCGCCATAAATGATGCTCAACTCTACATTTCAGCTAAGGGCGCTTATGGTGGCATCACTAACGAGCGTCCTGACCGACGCGTGGTTGATGCTGTGGAACGATTCAAACGTGAGTGGCGTACCGCTGATGATATGGCGTCCGTCATGTTCCCTGAGCGTAATGATACGACGGTTAGCGAACCTGTGGAACGTTTCAAGACCGAATGGCGTAGCGTGGATGACGTGTTTAATCCGATTGTGTGGCTTGAGGGTAAGACGCTCACTATTACCAATGCGGAGGATGATACCGTGTTTACGCTTATTCTGCCTGATAAGAGTCGGCAAGCAATGCCCACAGTAGTTGACGGGGCTACCATGTTCGACTTGAGCACGTTGGGCTTGTCTGGCAGTACTAAAATTGAGGTTATGGAATTAGATGTGTCCGTAACCGTATCTTTATAAGGGGGAGAATTGTTTAACGAGTCAGTGAGCCGATTGGAATTCATGCCGCATGTGAAAGGTCATGTTAGCGTGGATGTGATGGAACACGGGCGTGTTGTGAATCATGCAGAGCATGATAATTATGTTAGCCCGTTCGTGTATGACGCGTTACGTAAGTGGGCTAACGTGCGATTCATGATGTTGCATGATACTACATACTTGTATCAGAGGGGTTCCAATTTTCCACAGTATGCGCTTAACAGTGCGTTTATTCTAACTGATTATGCGGCGCCTGTGAACATGCGTGAAAGGGTGATTCATGGCACTCCGTTAAGCTATGGGTATCATCAATATGTTTCCAATAATGCCAATGAGTGTAGTTTTAATCAAGATGAATCGTATCGTAAGGCTAATTCGTTGCGTTTCGTGTTCGATTTCTCGACGTCGCAAGGCAATGGTACGTTCCAAAGCATTTATAGTAGTCCGTCTACGAATAATCCAGACTATAAGTGTACGTATGAGCTCTTGGCCGGGTATCAGACTATGTGGCCTGTGACTTACTGTGATGGCCGGGTTTACACCCCTGACAAGGATAGTCTTATCTCGTTCACGTTGGATGATTGGATTACCCGGCTTAACGGGGGTTCTTGGGATAGGCAGAAAACGCAAGTGCCTAATGGTAAGTTGACTGATTATACTGACTTGGCCGCGTATAATCATTCAATTTATTGGGTGTATGACAAGTCTGTTTACAGTGTGCCGGTATCTGACCTGACTAATGTGACGACACATGATATGGGAGGTTATTGCCGGGCGATTTCCTATTCTCCGATTCGTGACTCGTTTTTCATCCTATTCCAAGATGAGGTCAGGGAGTATTCTACCTCTTTCCAGCTTAAGAAGACTTTCGCGGGTAATTATTATCACGTTTGCGCCATGCCGGAGGAGAATAGTATTCTGCTTGGCAACCGCGTGTTTGATATTGATGATAATGCCAACGCATTGAAGCCATGCGTGCGATGGGAGGGTGGCACAAGTTTTGACACCATGTCGTTTATTGGCGGTTTCGTTTTGGGTAATGGTGGTAGTTACGTGAACGCTGGCTTATACTTGGGCACGCAGTATTTCAGTCGCGCCCGACTGGATAAGCCCGTGACGAAGAATTCCCGGCAGACCATGAAAATCACCTACGATTTCACTATGCCGCAGATTGATTGGGAACACTAATGGAAACCGCATTACTGTGTGCAATTCTTGGAAGTCAGACGGTGACTATTTTCGTACAATGGGTGTTGAGCAAAATCGACGCGAAACGTAACCCACTGCGGGATGGCGTGAAAGAACTGTTGTTCTGCAAGCTGAAACAGTTTGATGAGCAACGTGAGCGGGATGGGTTCGTCCCTATCGCTGATAAGGAAACAGTGGAACGTGTCTACACCGCTTATCATGCTCTGGGTGGTAATGGTGTGGGCACTGAGATAGCTAATAAGATTCGCACTAGCGCGAGTAGTAAGGGGGAAGAATGAGGCGGAAGCCTAAGCATAAGCGTATGAGGCGTAGCATGGTCAGGCCGGTTGCTGGTCTGGCATTGAGTGCTACTATCATGCTGTCACCTAGTGTCGCATTGGCGAATATGAATGGTGCGGACGTGAGCGGTTGGCAACCCGCGAACATTACGCGTATTGTTCCGGCTGACTTCATGATTGTGAAGGCTACGGAGGGTGTTAATTACGTTAACCCGTATTGGGTTCAGCAGATTCTTGGCAGTATTGACACGAATAAACTGCACGCTCTGTATCATTACGCGAATGGTGGTAATGCGACTGCGGAAGCCGACTATTTTGTGAACACTATCGGCTCGTATGTTGGTCGTTCCATGCTCGTGTTGGACTGGGAGAGTTACCGTAATGCGGCGTGGGGTAACGGCAATTGGGTGCGTGAGTGGGTTAATCGAGTCCATGAGCGTACCGGAGTATGGCCGGTTGTTTACGTTCAAGCGTCCGCCGTATGGCAGATTCCTCAGGACGTGCGCCAACATTGCATGTTGTGGAAAGCCCAATATGCGAGCAATACGCCGACCGGTTATCAAACGAACCCGTGGAATGCGGGTAGTGCCGGTGAGGGCATGTTGCAGTACACGTCTCACGGCATCCTGAACGGGTATGGCGGTTTTCTTGACCTTGACTTGTTCTTCGGTGATAGAACCGCTTGGGGTAGGATTGCGTGCGGTGAGCGTGTCGGATGTGTGCCGAATTCGTTTGCTCAAACCGGTACCGCTACCACGGTGAGGCATGATACGCCGAACACTAAGCCGAATGGTGATGTGAATCAGATGGCTACCGACGTTATCGCGGGCAAGTATGGTAATGGTGCGACACGCCGCGCCTTGCTGGGCGGTTATTATGATTCGGTTATGAGGATTGTTAATAATCGTCTTGGGTGTGGTACGTCTCAATCGTCTGCGCAATGCGTTTACGTCCAGTCTGGTGACACGTTAAGCTCGATTGCATCACGCTATGGTGGTAGTTGGACTGAGTGGACGGGCTACCGTTCCGGCAATCCGAACATCATTTATGCGGGTGAGCGTGTTTGCCGTCGCGGGTCTGGTGTTTCCACCGGTGGAGCACGTCGTTACACTGTTCGGTCTGGTGACACGTTGAGCGGTATCGCGGCACGATATAAGATTAATGCAAGTCAGATTAAGGGTTATCGTTCGGGTAACCCTAATGTGATTTATCCGGGCGAAACCTTGTATTGGTGATTGGAGTGGATTATGGATATTACTCAGGCTGAGACTATCGCGGTTGCTATCGTCGGTTTGGTTGCTCCCGTGTTCGTGCAGGTTGTTAAGCCTATTCTGCCTGATAATATGACAGCCTTGTTTAGTCTCGCGGTCAGTGTCGTTTTGGGCATGTTGGCTATCGCGGCTGTTGGCGGTTTCAATCACGGTTATACGTGGGGTGTTCTACTTGTTGCTGTGATTGGTGTGTCGCAGACGGTTTACACTGCTGTTAATCAGGTGATGGGCGGCAAGCTTGGGAAAACGTTTGTTGACGAAAACGAGTTAGCCTAGTATAATGTGAAGTGCTGAAAGTTTTGGCGATTGACTTTTAGTGCTGTCATTGATAAGCCGCACGGTTTCCTTTCACCGTGCGGCTTCTCCTTTTTTAAATGTCTTTCAACCCGTCCCAAGTTTGCACTGGAATGCTTTCTGGTCGTGCGAATCCTGACACGATTAATCCCAATCGTTCGGCTTCTTTCACGTTCTCATGTACCCAACCGTGGCAACCGGTGGTACCTGACCCGCAGAGGGTTATGAGGTTCGAACTGGAATGCATTTCAGCATAGGGGTGCGAGCGTAAGCGCCGGTGGTGGATGGAGTAGCCGAAGGGCGTGTATCTTATGTCCCGTCCGCATCTTACACACCGGTAGTGGTCACGTTCCAACACGAGTTGGCGGGTTCCTTCGGTTGGATTCTTCTCCTTTGGTTTGCCTTCTTTCGCTAGCATTATTCCTCCGATTGCTCCACGCAAAATTCTGCTAATTCCGCGAGTACAACCGACAGCATGGCGTAGTTGTTCTTGCTGAGGGTTTCGGCTGTACCAATCGTGTAGGTTTGTTTTTCATTATTGGTGGTGTAGCGTAGTTTTTCTTCCACCATTGAGTCGGCTAGTTCAACGCTGACATGTACAATAAGTTCTGGCATGTTTTTCATTTTGTTTTCTCCCTTGGTTGAAATGATGCGACTTGTTCGCCTTCGTCATCAAAAATGGTTGCGACGTCTCCGTGTTCCACTGTTTTTCTTGCCGTGGCTACGGCTTGGCTGAATGTGGCGCATACATAATCGACGCCGTTGAATCTTACTACATACATGTTTTATTCCTTTCAGTTGGGTGCCCCGCCCTTGCGGGGCGGGGCGGGGTGGTTATTCTCCGACGATTTCTGCAAACTTGTCAGTGAGCCACTTGAGGTATTCTTTTCTGGTGTTGAACTTGCCTTGTGCATGCTCGGTACCGTTCCACCATGCTCCCGTGGCGTTCTCGTTCCACCATGTTTCGACGTTTACCGTGCCGTCTTCGTTGGTGGTGGCCTTGATGTTGTATCCATTGAAGCAGTTGGTTTCGGTGTTATTGAAGCAGTTGGTTTCGGTGTCCATTTTGTTTGTCCTTTCTTTGTTTGATAATTACATAATACATCACTTGGTTATGCGACACGCCGACGTTCGACAAACACGCCCCAACACATCGGATACTTCAATGGCACCAACCGGGACACGCGATAATCAGCGCCATAACGCACTTCGGCAAGCCGAGCGATAACCGCGTGCGCTCTCTCCCTTGCTTCGGCAATCCGCTTGTCATAGCCACGTTTGCGTTTCTCCCAACCGTCGCTAGTCCTCTCATACACCTCCCATACGACACCGTTTCCCGAATAATGAGACTGCACGCGATAGTCGTAAGCGTCAACGTTACGATATTTCATCCTATCCCCCCTTTAGTACATTTCCGCGATATGTCGAGTGAACGCGCATACGCTGACTGCCGTCAGATAGCCGCGTAAACCAGTCTTCCTCGTCATGAGAAGCCACACTGGGAAAGTGATAAATGGTGCGAGACACCAACCACATGTAGCGAGATTACGCAGACTGAAGGCTTGCAGTGCTTTGTGTCTCTGCCCCTTCGTTTCGTACTGCGTTTCGACTGTGTTGAGAGCGTCTAACCATGCTCTGCGCGCATTCTTTAAGGACATGCCGAAACCGTCCGTTGTCTGGATGCAAGTATTAAGATACCCGGCGACTAGTCCGGCCTGTACTGCTTTGTTCATTTCTTTGCTCCTTTGCGGTAGGTGTAGAGTGCCGCCAACATGCACGCGACACCGATAATGTTGATGAAGTTCAGATTTTCGTTTGCTGATAATACGATTCCGAAGAGAAAGAGTATCGCTACGAATCCGTCGTTTTTATTCATTGTAGATTCCTTTCGTTAGATGGTGCCCAGCCCTTGCGGGCGGGGCGGTATGGGTTACTTGGTGTGGGCTTCGTACTGCCTATTGAACCATTCAGTATATTCTTCACGGTTTTTGAATTCGTGCTGTTCGCTCTTGGCTCCGAATACTGCACTGCCCTTGTGGGGTTCGTTCCATATTTCCAGTACTGAGACGCTGTGGTCTTCGTTGGTGTTGACGACGATGCAGTAACCATTGATGTTGTGAAATTCGGTGTTCATTTTGTTTGTCCTTTCCTTGTTTGGTAATTACATAATACAATAGTTTGGGTTACGACACGCCGGGAAACAAAAAAGGGAACCCACGAAATTCTTCGTAGATTCCCTAATCTCAACGACTGCAATACGCTAAGCACTGCACCTCAAGCGCGTCCACATGACGGTAACACACACCGTCAAACACGAAAAAAGGCGCGCTAGAATACTTGTGAGCCTTGCGTAGCGTCCAATATCGGCTATTGCCCGGCTGAACGACCATGAGGGTAATCATAACGCCCGTTTTCTTCTTGATGTGCAACACCATTTTTCGTAGCTCGTCAATCAACTCACGGTGTTTGCACCCCGCGCAATCGTCGAAGACCGCGTAAATGACACGTCGTGAAATGTTCACCAGTCCACACCTCCCAGTTTTTGCAGTTCGTCAATAAGTGCCAATGTCTGTAATTCCTTTGTCTCCTGTGCTTCGATTTCATCCACCACGCTCAAGCGTTCGACCGTGAACACCTCATGTTGCAGACTGCCGTAAACCCTGTCATCAAACATGGTGAAATGCAATGTCTGCAAGTCAGAGTTAACGACAAAATATTGCAACACTTGCGGCTGATACTGCTCCGGGATGAAATCGAACTCACGACGTGATTCCAGAATCTCCGGGAATAGTTTGAGAGCCAACGACTGCAATTCATCACGTTGACTATTCGGAGTTTCCGAATCGTTCAACATCTGGAATACGCGGAACGGGACAACAGTCTGCAAATGGTATTTCGTTCCCAGACTTTTCGCTTCGAACGCGAACGGGGGAAGATATTCCAGCCCGTTAATATCGATTTGCGGTTTAGCGTGAGCGTCAGGACTGACCGCAATACGGTCATCCACGTCACTTACCCACATTCCAGTGTCGAATTCCACGACGTCCGGGGAAATGTCAAGTTTCTCGCACGCCATCATAATATTAGTATTTTCGAGTCGGTGGCCGCGTTCCATTGGCGGTTCCCCGTCCGGCTGTTCCGCAATCATGTCAGCGAGGAACTGCCAGAAGTCTAGGTTGACTTTCAGTCGTTCGTTATCCCGTGTGGCTTGTTCGGCTTTCGCCCTGTATTCTTCGGCCTTTTCTTCGGTCTTTGCCTTGTCTGCCATGGCTTCGAGCTTCGCTACGTCCTTTTGGGCGTAATGTTCGAGCGCGAGCGTCCCGGCTTTGGTGCCAGTGATTTTGCCAATTCTGGCGTCCAACCATGCTTGCGTGTCCTGCGCTTGCGAAACGTTTAGAATCTTCATTTTAGTTTTCCTTCCTTACCGGTAAGCCGTCTTTCGTGGTGGCGAGTATGTATGTTTTCAGCAGTGTGTCCGCTATTTTTTGACGTCGTGCGGGCGGGATGCGTCGGAACTTGTTCTCCCAATGCGCGACTTGGCATTGCCGTACACCGTACATTTTCGCCATTTCACGCTGGCTGATTCCGAACGCGTTGCGCAAATATTTCAACAATTCGCTATCATCCAAAGAGTCAAGATAACTATTCCGACTGTTGACGGCGCGAAGATTGTTTTCATGGTCGAGTGTGAATATGTTGCCGTTTTTTGACTGGATAAGGTAGGCGTAGACGTCTTCCTTGATTTTGTATTCTCGCTCTCCGGCGACGGTTTTAAATGTGATGGGAATGGCTCCCTGCCATAGTATGAGTCTCATTTATTCTCTCATTCAATCTCTTCTTCGTAGTGGACGTATGCGATTCCGTTGACAGTGTTGAATTGTCCTCGCACGATGCTTTTGCAATGTCTTGGCACGATACTTGCGCAAAATATCGGTTCGATTCCAGCCAAGTGGAGCAAGTCTAGTGCGTCCTCTCTGGAATTTGGGTAGATTGCGATTTGCGGCGTGTAGTCTTTTAATTCAATGTCTGGCGAGGCTTCAGCCACTTCGTCAAGCTTAGTTAGTGTCTCTTTAAGGAATCTGACGTATTGGGCAATGGTTATTGTACCTTCCATTATTGTTCCTTTGGCTAGTGGTGCCCCGCCCGCAAGGGCGGGGCTGTGGTTTGGTTTAAAGTGCGTGTTCATTAAGCAGTTCGGTGAATTCGTCGGAGTCTACCTGCTCGTAATCGTCGTAGCCGTTTATATAGCAGATGTCGAGAAGGTCTTTCGCGGCTCCGTAGGTGTCCCAGTCACCGTCATCCTCACCGCAGTTTCCAAGATAGTCGATGATGTAGTCTTCTGCGGTACTAAGGTTGATTTCCATTTTGTTTGTCCTTTCCTTGTTTGGTAATTACATAATACAATAGTTTGGGTTACGACACGCCGAACTAGAGATAATCCATGACAACGAAACCCATGCCCGCCAAACCAATGAGGATGGTAGACAATGCGAGAAGAGTCATATAACTATCCTCACACCACAACGCCACCCCCAAAGCAACAGCGGACACAATCGTAAGTGCTAAGAAACCGCAGAATATGGCAATCTTTTTCACTTTGCACCGCCCTTACTGATAGCATGACGGAGAAGCATAACGTCATGCTCAGTCAAGTCCTGAGGCTTACGCACCTCATGGCCGAACTGCGATGCCAAAGCATTGACGTAAAAACCTAGATTGGTTCCAGCGGCCTGAGCCATGTCGTTAAGGTCGTTGACTTCCTGTGCCGTGGCCTTGCGTGGATGCTGTGGGGCGGAATAGTCGCGCATGGCGGCTCCGTCATCGTCCTTGTCGGGGAAGATACCAAGGGCGGCGTAGAGGGAGTAGCGTCGCGCGTAGGTTACTGCGGAGCCGATTGCCTGCGGGTCGGCCACCACAATAAATGGGTAGTCCCCCACATTCAAGGTTTTTTCAGCGTCGAAAATGATTGTTTCGACCGTGCCGTAGCCCACTTTGTCACCTACCGCGCCCATGCGCACCACCTGCCGGAAGGCTAAATCATGCTTGGCGAAAATAGGCTTGATGGTCTTGAGAATGGTAGCAAGATTGAGGTACTTGTATGTGCGTTGTCCAGCGTTGGCTGTCAGGTCGGTGACGAAGTTGGGGACTTCGTTGAGTACTGCCATATATTTTTCTTCGAGTTTCATTATTGTTTCCTTTCATTAATGGTGCCACACCCTTGCGGACGGGGCGGGTGGTTGTTTAAAGATATTTTATTTCTGCCTCGTAGACTGCGCACTGGTCTAATCCTTGATGCCATGTGAAATCGTCTACAAGGCAGACTCGTCCGAATGTGAAACCTTCGTCGCGCTTGAGGATGTTGCGCATGTTTGCCAATTGGTTTTTAAATTCCACTGCTTCGCTGTGGAAATCGTAGACTTCTCCGGTTTCTTTAATTACGAGACGTTGTGTGCAGATGCGATAGCTGAGGTAGATGATTGCGGTGTCCATTTTGTTTGTCCTTTCTTGGTTGGTAATTACATAATACATTATTGTTGAGTGCGACACGCCGAACTAGGCAAAATCTCACCCAAACGACTCAACCCCCTAGCGTTCTCAAGACCACGGAACCGTTTAGCGGATTGCGCTGACTCTTCCAAACTACGACCACTCAACCGATTCCGCCGATACTCCCAACTCGCATCACCCTCGATACCAAGTGCGGCCATCTCCCGCGTAATGTCAGCTTCGGAGGGCTTATGGTCACGCTTCCACCTACGCCAAAAGCTGTTAACGTCGGCTGGTATGAGATACGGGCGCTTCTTCACATATTCCGGACTTGCGAAAAATTGGCGTATCGCTTCTTTCGCCACGTCTAATCGCATGTCAGTGGCTAACGCTTCCATCCATGCGGCCACTTGGATATCGGTCACAAGACGATTATCAAAGGCGCTGGCATAGGTTAGGAGCGCTTGAACTTGCAGTTTATTCATCCTCGTGCCCCCTTGAATTCCAATTGCATCAATTTTACGGTTTTTAGCATGCCGTCCAAGTCACTTTTTCGAAGGTATACCCAGAAAATACCTTCCGCATAGGTGGTGGCTTGCCGGGCAAGGTCTAACATGGTGTCCATGTAGAGACAGCACTTCCCCACTTGCATGAGATTGTGCGCGTCCAATGGTTCGCCATCGATTTGCAAACGGCATTTCTCGCCATTGTCGATAGCCCTCTGTAGATACCATTCTGCTTTCTGCAAGTCTTCGAGGGGATGACCTTTGAGCCTGTACCGCCACACGTATTTTATGGCGTTGCCTACGCAAAAGCTGTGATATTGCGCGACTTCAATGCATTCGCAAGGCTTCGTGTTGCCGGTGTAGTGTTCTGGATGATTGATATTGTCCATGAGTGTTTCCTTTAGAAGTTTGGTGTGATTGAGTCCAGAAAATCGTCAAGGTAAAGAATGTAGTCTTCTTGCATTGAATCGTGTGGCTGTGGCTGGTAGTCCCCGTGCCGCCATTGAATGCCGCTTGAGAATTTCAGCCGACTGATTCCAGCAAGGTACGCAAGTATCGTATTGTGGACTTTATCAATCGTCCAATCTAATGGAGCTACTGCGTCCATCATGTAACTTTTAGATTGTGCTCCGCTTCTCTGCCGGTTTTCTAAGCCTTTCCAAGCTAATAGCCATACTCTGTAGCGTGCTATTTTTTGGTTGTCTTGTATGGTTAATGCGGTTTCAAAGATTGCCGTGTCTTCTTGCTTGACGCAGATTGCAACGGAATGCATGTCGTACGGGGGTATATCGTTAAATAGTGTCAGCATTTTATTTTCCTTTCATTGGGTGCCCAGCCCTTGCGGGCGGGGCTAGTATGAGTATTTTCAGGCTTTGCGTTCGTAGACGTCCACATTGTAGCCGCCATCGGTGGTGTAGTCCGGCTTAAACCTGCCGAGTTTGTATCCTCGTTTAAGCATTTCAATCCTGAGGGTGAATAGGATACCGCCTACCCGGTTCAGATTTGGAATATCGAAGTTGATTCCGTGGTCGATGTTGCGGACGTGTGCGGTGGCGTTTTCTTCGTCGATAATGACGTATGCGTCGCAGATGTATTCGCCTTGGTTGTACGGCTGGAGTTTAACCATTTTAGATTCCTTTCTTATCGGTTGGTAATTACATAATTACACCACTGTTGAGTACGACACGCCGGAAAACAGAAAATGCCCGCCGAAACAAATCAGCGGGGGCATAAATGAGAATCATTATCAATAAGCGAACTTGACCGGCACTAGCGGGAACGCCCCAGCACCAAACGTCGAGACAACAAGAGGCCATGTGACATGCGACGCGGGTAATCCATCGCTCCAAACACGGTTTAGCGGCTCAGTCCCATACTTTCCATCATCAAGAGTAGGGCGGCGCACACTCCAATCACCCTTTCCGTCACGGTAGAGCAGTGTGCCGGTCTGGGTGATGTAATAGCCCTCCTCCGTTGGCATTTCCTGCATCGTCTTCACGTTTTCGGGAAAACGATAATTGAGTTCGTCTTGCAATGTTTTCATTTCTGTTTCATCACGGAACTGTAGTATCGTTTTCCATCCGTCTTCCGTCGTAGTAGCGGCCAAGTCTCGCAGTGAATTGATAACAATGCTTTCCGGGTTCGTATACGCTGTGACCTTAATCATTTTTGTCCTTTCACTGATAAATTGGGGTGACACTCACATGAGTCAGCGGGAACGCTTTGGCTCCAAGCTTCTTGACTATCTTGAGCCAATCGGTCTCGTAATCCTCTCCGTTTTCCCCTAACACGTTCACTTGCGATGGGTAAGTGCATGGTTCCATGTGGTAGTATGCTCGGATACTCCAATCGCCTTCCGTATCCCTATATAGGAGCAGTCCGGTACAAGTAAGATATAAGCCGTCTTCTTCTGGTTCCTTGAACTTACCTGCAAGCCTGATGTTTTCCGGGAATGTTTTATTTAGTTCGTCTTGGAGTGCCATTAAATCTTCCGTTGAATAAAACTCAACATCTAGACACCTTGTATGCTGTGAGTTCAGATTTTCGTTTATAGTCGCCGCTTTGACACCCTCGACGCGGAGGCTGTTAACTCCATTCGCATAAACGGAACGGGATACTGTGATACTCATTTTTTGTCCTTTCATTCTGAAAACGGGGTAATGTTTACACGGGTTAGTGGTAGTGCAACTTTAGTTAATTTTTCAATGACCTTATGCCAATGCGTCTCGTTGATTAGACGCAAGTTGGCAGTGCTATATGCAAGATAGGGTGCTGTGGAGTCTCTGAATCGTATTATGCTCCATCCCCATTCATCTTTCAAGAGTAGTATTCCGGTTTGAGATAGGTAGTATCCTTCTTCTTTTGGTTCTTTGTAGTTTTCATCTACGTTGACGTTTTCGGGGAAAAGATTGTTTAATTTGTCTTGGAATTCTTTCAAAGCCTGCAAGTTGTCGAATTTCAGTCGCACAATGTTCGCGGGACTCCCTTTGCCTCGTTTGACGCCGGAAATGTCCAATGTTTCGCCGTCTGCGAATGATTGGTGTTTTACCTGTATCGACATTTTATGCCCTTTCGTTGGTTGGTTTGTCTTATACTATCGATTATACATGATTACGGACGTGACACGCCGGACTCAATCTGAAAGCCGAAGAGGTCAGTTTGCGACTGCATCACTTGGGCTAGATTCTGCATATTCCTTTCCGCGTTCGTGGCTGGCTTGCGGGCTTGCGGAGGGTCTGGGCGGTATTCATCATTCCATCGTTCGCCGTTGAGCCATGTTGCGAAATTCGGAATAAACCGGGTTTCCGTGTTGGCGCACTGTGCGGCGAATGCCTGTACCTTGGCCAGAAGAAACGCGCTGTTCATGCCTACTTTTGCTTTACGCCATGCCTTGTAAGCGGCCATCTTGGCCACATGCTTCGGGTAGATTGTCCACAGTTGTTCGAACGCTGTCGGGTATTCTTCGCGCTTATGTGGCGCGGGTTCCGTCGGTGCGGGTTCGCGTGTGGGTTCTACCGTGGTAGTCGATTCTGGAGCTTGGTAAAACGTTTTATCAAGCGTGTTAGGTTGGAGTGGTTTAATAGATTCCTCATCCATCACGACATAGTAGACGTTGCTCGTATTACCCCCATTATCAAGCTTCCGCTTGCTGATGACAATAAGTCCCTTTTCCTCAAGCCCTTTCAGAGCCTTTATCACGGTTGGCTTACTGAGCATACTCGCGGTGCTGAGTGTTGCTAGCGAGGGGAAGCACTTGCCGTTATCGTCTGTCCTGTCTGCCAGTTCCAAATAGATTAGCTTCTCGTGGGCGTTAGAGAAGTGATTGTTCCGCATTACCCAATGGCGCACCGCCATAAAACCCTGATTGTTTGTCATAATTTTTAGTTTACTCTGATTTGCGGAAAATTGCAAGTTGGACATATATTCTTAATTGGTTCTTCTTAAAAAGTTGGTTCTCCTTAAATGGTTATACTTAGCGTCAACGACGTTTACCACCTTTGTAAAAGATTTTTACAAGGGGTCATGCAATGTCGTTTACAAGGTCATTTAATGTCATTTCCTACACGACACAGACAATTAGACAAAGTTCGCCCATTGGGGTATTATCAAAAATATGGAATACAAAACAGCCAAGGAATTAGCCGCCGAATGGCGAGTAACCCCCGAATCGGTGCGCCGGTGGGCACGAATCGGAGCAATCGAATGCGTCCGCGTCGGTAAGCTTCTACGTTTCCCCATTGACGCCACACCCGATTTTAATATCATCAATAAGAAAGGACTCAAAACCAAGTGAGTAGGTTATCCGCTGAAGGTGAAATTGAATGCGCATTGAAAGCACACATCACCCAGATGCAGGATTATGACCTTGCCCCACTGCAAGAACAAATAGAGGCATTCCGGGAACCGAAACGGAAACGTCCACTAACCGCCCAACAGCGTGAGCTTGAACGGGCACGTAAACGCCGATACTATCAAGCACACCGTGAGGAACGGTTGCAACATGACCGCGAACAATACGCGAGAATCAAAAAAGAATATCCCAGAAAATACGAGGAACGCTTAGCGCAGATACGCGAATATAAGCGTTCGAAAAGATTGGAGCAAAACAAATGAACGACCCTATTATGCTAATCGAACACGGTAGGCTTACCGGTGAGCCTGAATTGAAGACGACGAAGACGGGTAAGCAGATTCTACAGTTCACCGTGGCCGGTAACGGCTCTCATAAGGATAAGCAGACCAATCAGTATGTGGATGACTGCCAGATTTTCATCCGTTGCACGGAATGGGATATCAACCGCGCTCAAGCCCTGCAAAAAGTCTTGCACAAGGGCAGTGAAGTGCGTTTGGAAACCGCTTTCAATTACAATTGCGGTACTGACCAGAACGGGCAACCGCGCGTGTATTTCGACGCTCGATTCCCGAAGATTACCGTGTATCCGCCTCGCCCGCCGAAGCCTCAGCAACAGCAGACGGCTAGTAGCCCGTCCAATTTCGATGATTTTGGCAATAGTGACGCTTGGGGTGAAACCGCATTTTGAAAACCAAAACGTTAACGTTTAACGCGTATGGCATGACTCCCGCGCCTAAGGGTAGTTACCGGTTCGTGCGGGGGCACGCCATTCCCATGAGCAAGCGTGAGAAGCCGTGGCGTGGTCTAGTGTCTGATAATGCGCGTATTGCGATGAATCGGGAAAAGTTCACACAGTTTGCCAAGGATGTGCCCGTGTCGGTGCGTATCACGTTTTTCATGCCGCGTCCTAAAACCGTGAAACGGCATATGCCTACCGTTCCGCCAGACATTGACAAACTGTGCCGTGCTGTGTTGGACGCCTTGACCGATGCGGGGGTGTGGGTGGATGATAGTCAGGTGGTTGGCCTAGGCGCAACCAAAATCTACGCGTCCGGGACTCACATCGGCGCACATATCACAGTCGAAGGATTAGCACATGAAGAAGCTTAAACAGAACATCGGCCATATCATTGGCAGTATCGCGGCCGTGTTAGTGCTGGTTGATTTTGCGTTGGTGATGATGCTTGCTTGTATCATGCTGTGCAGACTCATTCTAAAGGCGTTAGGCTTATGAGCTTGACATGGAAACAGCTGGAAGCGTTGAGTATTCCGCATAATTCTACGCCGATTGACTTGAATGACCCTGAAATAAAAAGCATGATTGCGGAATGCCGTAAGCCGCATAGCGTGCAAATGGAATTGGAGGACTTTGACGATGGGTGTTAAAAAAGGAATGGTTAACAATCCGACAGGCAAGGGTGGTTTCGGCGACCATCCAGAGAACGCGTGTAATGGCAGGTGGAGGAAAGAAGACTCATACACCTATAACGTTAATAAGTTTGGCCGCATGACAGACATAGAACTTCAAGAAATTATTTTGAAGTCCAAAGCGGGGGAACTTACCCAATTCCAGCAAGCCGCGTTGAAAACCGTCCTTGACATGAAGAAAGATGAAGGGTGGAAGAAACTTGTAGATACCGTTGATAGGGTTGACGGCAAGGCTTTGCAACCGGTTGAACAGACGGTTAACGGCTATGTTCCACCAACTATTAATATTGATTTTGTCAAAGGTGATGAAGATGAAGAATGATTTTTGGACGGTGCGTGAATGGCTTGAATTTGTCCAGCATCCAGCGGAAGACATGAGTTATGCAACGGTTCGTTTTGGTCGGTTTCTGTGGGATAATTGGCGGCTTACGCGCGGCTCGAAGACTATCCGCATGGTGAGACGTAATATCAATGGTGTTCGGTCTGGACTTATGAAAGCATACCCGCGTAGCCAAAAGGCGTATATACTCCGTCTGTACATGATATGGCGTGAGAAAGATTTCAGCCGCCGTTATATCAGCTGATTTTTACGACACGCTGAGTTGCATTATCGCGCAAGACAATGTATATTATTTCTCGGCAAGAAAAGAAATTGAGCCATCTATCTATATATATAATTTAATTCCCGTCTAGTTTTTTCCTTTCATTTTGCGCTAGACGGGGCTGGAACGTTGCGCGAGCGGTTTAAGCGGCCACCCTGCTAAGGTGGTAACTGGCAACGGTTCGGGGGTTCGAATCCCTCACGTTCCGCAATCCTAACGTGAGCCTAGGTATAAGCGTTAGGCGGTTGAGTACACTACTCTTGCAGTGACTCAGACGAAATATAAGGGGCGGCTAGCGAGCATGGTCGATAGTGAGGTAACATGTGCTCTACGGCTACCGGTTGGCGGTCGATAGGATGGCGGCAGTAATACGCCAATATCCAAGCTAACCAATTTTCCCGTGGTGTAATGGGTAGCACGGCAGTCTTTGGAACTGCTTGTTTTGGTTCGAGTCCAGACGGGAAAGCTTTGGCGGGGGACTAAACTCGGGTACTGCTACCCCTTGAGTGTTGCGAACTCATGAAAGCTGTAGACGTTGACAACGTGCGGTTAAATCGTTGCACAGCCCCTCTAATCGCGCGACTAGAGGGGCGTTTCCATATCTATTACTAGAATACGTGGTATGAAGATTCCAGACGATTACGCTAGCCTTTTCTGGTGGACTCACTCACACACCCCGCCCGCACGCTATTACGTGTTCGAAGGTGGGCGTAGCTCAGGCAAAACCACGACCATATGCCAATCGCTAGTATTACGTGGAGCCGTCCAGCCTATTCGCGTATTGTGTGCGCGAGAGTACCAAAACTCCATTAACGAATCTGTGAAGAAGAGTCTAGAGGACTCTATACGGCTGTTAAACCTTGGCGGGTACACTATCACCAAAGACGTGATAGAGCACGAGAATGGCACTAGTTTCGTTTTCAAGGGCTTACATAATGACCCAGAAACCACTGTCAAGGGTTTGGAAGGTATTGACGTTTGTTTCATTGATGAAGCGCAATTCATCTCGAAGCATTCGTTGGATATTCTTCTCCCAACCATCCGCAAGGAAAACAGTACGATTATTTTCGCCATGAATCCGCTGACACCTAAAGACGAGGTTATGCAACGCTTCGTATGGAATGCGAACGAACAAGTCAAGGCGCGAACCATCCATAAGCACGTCACCTATCGAACCGCGCTCAAGGCTGGACTACTGCCGCGTGAAGTATTGCGACAAGTTCAAGAGGCTAAGGGGTCGCCAGATTTCGCGCACATCTGGGAGGGTAAGCCGACCGATAACGTGCTTAATCGTATTATGTCGTGGCAACAATTGCAGTCAGCTGAAACTACTATTATGCCTGACGGGGGCATAACGTTCGGTGTTGACGTTGCACGACTGGGAGCAGACCGGACAGCAGTAGCAGTGAATAAGGGAGGCACTATTATCGATTTAGTCAGTTGGAACCACACACGACTAACTGACTCGGCGCAGACCATTAGGCAACTTGCTGACCGCTATAGTCCGGTTGCCATCAATATTGATGACTGCGGTGTTGGCGGTGGTTTGACTGACATGCTTATTGCGGACGGGTTGCCCATCCAGCCGATTAATTCCGCTTCCCGTGCCAAAGACAATGCGAAATATCCGAACATCAATAGCGAAATGTGGTTTACTTTCGCGGAGAAACTAGTAGCCGGTGACATACATTTCATTAACTCATTGCCTGATAAAAACGATTTGTTTGATGAATTGAGTACGCGCGAGTGGAAACTAACAACGAAGAATCAACGTCAAGTGCAAGCGAAAGCGGATTACAAGGCGGCAAATAATGTTGGCTCACCTGACCTTGCGGACGCTACACTATTGAGTGTGTACACGCCGGTTAAGTTGACAAGTTGGGATGTTGAGGTATTATAGAGAACGCCGGTAAAGCTTTGGTCCTTTTTCTTTACCGGTGGTTGGTTGACTGGGATACGCCCTCGCAGTGATTGCGGGGGCTTCCTAGTATAATGGGAACCGTTATCAATAAGCCTATTGAAAGACGGTAACATTGTCTAAACTCGGATATAAACTCAGAAGTTTCTTCACGCGCCCAACGTCCCCCGCTTTGACTGAAGGATGGACTAGGGTTAGCGGCAGTGGAACGCAAGTGATTCCACCGTATGACGCTTACGCGCAAATTTTTCCATATTCCAACGCCATTGCGGGACGTTTCTCCACTATCATCCCCTACGCGGTTGACGCTCAAGGCGAACGTATCAACCCGGCACCACCAGCGCTTAAAGCATTGTACGCGCCTAATGACCAATTTTCTTGCCTTGAATTCCTGAAATTCATCGCCAATAGTATTCTCACCCAGTCGCATCTTGATATCCTAATCTGGACGAATCAAGGCGGATATATTCAGCCGGGCGGCGAGATTACGCCGGACAATATCGCGGGCTATACGTTCCTCCCACAAGATAGTAGGCAGTGGGATAGCAGTCATACGACTTGGACGCATCGCGTCACCATGACCATTAACGGACGTTTGGAGACCCGTACTTTTACACGTAATGAGACTATCGCGCTCAGCTATTCCGCTCACCCTCTTGACCCGTCTCGTGGCATAAGTCCCGCGCAGACCATACGCAAGTGGGCGAACGTTGACGACATGATAGCGGATTATGAGCGTGGCTTCTTCGCTAACGGCGCTGTCCCCGCTGGCATGATGGGCATTGTGTCCGCTACCGCCGACGATTTCACCCGCACCAAGAATCAGCTTGAGCAGGCGTTCCAAGGTGCCGGACGCAATAACGGCGTGGTCTATAACATGATTCCGGTAGACCCTCTGAGTGGTAAGCCGTCCGATACCGGTAAATTGGTGTGGGTGCCTTTCCAGCAGGCTAATAATTCGCTTGACTTGTCCAGTCTTAATGACGTGGTTAATAGCCGACTTGCAAGCGCCCTTGCGGTGCCTGATATTGTGCGCGGTATCGATAATGGTCAGACCTATGCCAATGCCGAGCAGGCCGAACGCGCCTTTATTGAAAATACTTTGAAACCGCTCTGCATGACGGTGTGGGACAAATTTCAGTTCGAGCTTGACCGAATCACCGGTGGCCTTGGATACGGCATAAATTTCACCCTTGATATTCCGGCGCAGACGGATGTGCGCAAGGTGCAGGCCGACACTCAGGCCGTGCAGGTAGATACGCTTATCAAGCTTATCAACGCTGGGGCGAGTGTGGAAAACGCTGTGAAGGCGTTGCACTTGCCCGACGAATATAACGCGCTGGAATTGGAACCGGCCACACCGTCTCTTTTCGTGAAGCCGGAAGCCCAGCAGATTGTACCGCAGATTCAGGCCGCGAAAAACGATGACGTTAACACAGAACCGGTCAAGCCGGACGTTGAGGATGCCACGGTAGGCAAGGCGGCTAAGCTAGTCCGCAAATACTATCGTGACTTGATTGACCTTAATCTAGCGGCGCATAATTTCGCCAAAAATGACGTTGACAGTGGTGAGATTCAAGCAGAACTAGTGGACGGCCTTTTCGCTGTCTATGAGCCGGAAATTGTCGCATATGCTAACTCGACTGGCAAGACGATTATTCAAGCCATGCAGGAATTGGCTAAGACTAATCCGGACATTGCCAAGATTTTGGACGCTTGGACGCCCTCGCAGATTGCCCAACTTGTCGGCTGGGAGTCACTGCCGGAAACGTTCGAGAAGGCGTACCGGAAGCAATTGACAAAGACAGTGGCCGCTGTGACGGGTACAGCCAATAAGAGCATTGCCAAGATTATCGCGCAAGGCATCAAGGATAAGCTAGATTATAAGGAACTTGTACACCAATTGTACGGGTTGCTTGACGATGACCGAGCCGAATTGCTGGCCGGGAATGAACTGCGGAATGCGGAACGCTTGGGCAATCTCTATAGTGCGCAGAATCTAAGTAAGAAAACCGGAGTGACCTTGAAAAAGGTCTGGCATACTAGCGGCCTTGACGCTGGCAGTGAGCAAAAGCCGTGTCCATTCTGCGAGCATATGAACGGCAAAGTTGTCAGCCTCGCGGAAAGCTTCATGGGCGAGGGTGATTCCGTGGATATTGACGGTGAGACCTTCACGAACGATTATGTTTCAATGATTACGGCGGCGGCTCACCCGCGCTGTCGTTGCACGCAGACTTACGAGGTGGCGTGAAAATGGAAATCAAGTGCAAGAAGTGCGGAAGGTTTTTAGGCGAGACGGAGCATAGTACCCGTCTTATGCTCAAGTGTCCTAACTGCCGTGCTTATCTGCTTTATCACATCACCATGCTTAGTGAGAATCATTCTCATTAATAGTGTTAGAATCAGTGTAGAGCAAATAAAGCCCCGTAAGGACGCTCAAAACGTAAGGAAATAGGAATGCAACAGACACTCACATGCGACGCGAACAATGTCAGCAGTGACGGCCACACGTTGACGTTCCTTGCCAACTCCGGTACGCGCATGACCAATGGCTACACGGTAGACCTTGCAACACTGCAAGCCCCAGTGAACGACGGCCAACTCAAGCTCGTAACCGACCTGACCGACTCCGACCGACTGACCTTGCCGCTACTGCTCGACCATATGCCGAGCATCACGGCTCAAGTCGGCATCGTCAAGAAACTTTGGTTTGATGATGACGGATTAATGGCTCAGGCTCGACTAAGCGACAATGAGCAAGGCCAGAACGTGCAACAGTTGGCAAGTGAAGGAATGCTAACGAACTCTTTCAGCATCACAATCGACTTCGACAATGACCCCGACGAAAACGGTGTAATCCATAACGCCGAACTAGTCGAAATCAGCGTGGTCTATCGAGGTGCCGACAGTAAAGCCGTATTCCGTAGTCTAAACAATATCGAAGGAAAAATAATGGAACTCAAGAATAACCTCACCAAGGATGAAGCACAATCCCTGATTGACCAAATCACGGACGCTATCAATGGACTGACCGAAAAGGACGACGACAACACCGAGCCAGAAGAACCGGTGCAGTCCAACGAGGCAGAAAATAGCAAGGAGGGTGACACCGTGGCTAATGGTCGAACCAATATCATCATCAATAGCGCGGGCGGTGCGCGTCAGTCTCTCGCCAAGACCAGTGACCCGCTGAAGGACTGGCTGAAGAGCGAGGATGCTACCAAGGCGTACGAGCAAGCATTGTGGCGTACCGATAATCAGGGCGTGCAGGGCTTCAAGACTGCTTGGCGTGAGGAACTGGCACGCCACGCCTATGCTGACAACTCTTCCATCGATGAAGCTAGTGTTGGCAAGCTTGTCCCGGCAAGCGTTATTACCGAGATTGAAGACGTTCTCAACAAGGCTAGCGAACTGTGGCCGCTGTATCGTAAGCTTGATGTGGACAGCTTCACCGTCGGGGCTCAGCTGGCAGGCTTGACCGATGATACTCGCGCCCACGGCTACAAGGTGGCTGACTATGGCACCTCGAAGAAGACGCAGAAGTTTAATCTTGTGGAGCGTAAGCTCGCCGCCGATTTCGTGGTCAAGTATGCAGTGCTTAACAAGGGTGATATCCGCCGTACCGATAAGCCGGGCGCACTCGTGAAGTATCTGCTGGCCGAGATGCCGAACTATATTTTGCACGCTATTGACCGTCAGATTATTCTTGGCGGCTATACCGACCTTGATTTCTTCCGCTCCGTGCAGACCGATGCTAAGGACACTTCCAGCGAGTTCGCGGGGAAGAATTTCGTTCTGAGCGCGGCCGAGGGTACTCGTGCTAATCTCGTGCTTGATGTGGTTGGTCTTGCATCCAAGATTACGGCAACCGGTACCAAGGTGCTTGTGCTCAGCCCGGATACCAAGGTGGATATTATCACTGCGGCAGATGGTATTGGCCGTCCGCTCGTCGGCTACGGTAATGATAATCTGGCCGCTTATCTTGGCGTGGACAAGGTTATCACGCCGGACTGGTGGACTGAGGCGGATGACGCTAAGACCCGCGCAGTGATTATTGTGCCGGAAGCCTATGGCGTGGTCGGTGATACCTCTATCAGCGCTTTCACTAATTTTGCTCTGAAGACTAATGAGCAGGAATACCTGTCTGAAATCTTTGCTGGTGGTGCTCTGACCAAGGTCAAGAGTGCCGGTGTGCTGACCCCGAAGGCTAGCGCCTGACAGATAGACTAATGGGGGTAGGGTGCGATACTCTACCCCCTCATTAATAAGGATTTAAAACATGACTAACATTTATGCTCACCTTGCGGACGGTGACGCGCCCAAGTCTCAGCATGTCACCGAAGTAAGCTTCGTGGACGGGTCCGGCAAACACATTGATATTGGGGCGGGAGCTGGCGGTGGTATCGCACAGGTAGCACATGACAACAGTATCACCGGCGATGGTACCAGCACTAGCCCGCTCAAAGTGCGACTCAATCATGCAACTGCGATGCTTGACAGTGGCAAAACCGTGTATCCCACCTTAATGAAGACGGCAAGCGGGACCGTGAATGGTATCGGCTTCAATGTTGGCGACGGTTTGAAGTCGTATAATACTGCCGATGATGATATTGGTTCCGGGGTCAAACTGGACGATAGTATCAGCGCCCAACTTGAGGATACGGAAACCGCGTTGACGAATCTCCGCAAGCTTACCAAGTTGCAGAGTGACGCGGAACTGGCGGACGTTATCACCACCGTGAACGCGATTCTTGACGCTATCAAGTCCAATGCGTAAACGGTAGAATGGTAGGGGTATCACAATATGGGGTACCCCTTTTCGCATATTTGGAGGAAAAATGTCTTTTATCCCGATTGAGAATATTGGCGGTGAGAACGCTCGTAAATGGTTGCCAACCATACTGCCTGCATTGCAGAAACTTTTATGTGGCGCAATGGTAGCGCAATCCACGAATGAGAAACCGGCCATCGTTGGAGAGGACGGCCATACTGTTGACTTGGGCGCATGGTATAAGGCAGTCGCATTCGTAAAAATTAACGGTAAAATGGTGTATTACACGTTCACTCCGACTGTAGGTGACATGGATTACACTACCGGCCAAGTCGAACAAATGTACGGCAATACGTTCACCCTCGAAACCAAGGCAGAGCCGGGCACTGTAGTAACCGTCGCAGGAACATACGGTTTCGACACCATCCCGGATAGTCTGCAAGCCGTGTTGTCAGGCATGGTCAGTGCAATGCAACGCCACGCGGACGAAACGGATATAATCACCAGCAAGAGTATCGAAGACGTTAGCGTGTCCTACCAACGGAACACAGCCACCGACACGCTCACTCAAGCAATCCAACCATATCTAACCGTCATTAACATGTGGAGTCTCTGCGGGAAGCCGTTAGGCGTGGGAGGTATCGCGACACCCAACACACTGCCAGTAGTGCCGTATTGGATTGGGGACGGTGACGGTCTTGGATTGTAATCCATTCAAACTTTTTCCCGACCAAGTGGAAACCGTCGAACTCTGGAAGTATGCGAGCAGTGAACGAAACAACAAGAAGCTGGCGGACGTACACGCGATAATCAAGCGTTCAACCAACTCGGACGCGTTCGGAGATTATGGCGTGCGTATCGCCACTCGCCGATTCCATTTGCAAGCCGAAGACATACCAGCAGACCTGCGAGACCCGGACATGCTATTAGACCTGATAGTCAAAACCAAAAACCGAGCGTTCAAAATCACTCAAGCAAGCCAAGGTGACGACATGACCACTGGGAAAACACGGTTCATCACCGTCTACGCTCAACCCTACGGAAGGAGCACACTATGAGCCTCCACGTCACAATCAATAAAGGCGTGTATGAGCAAGGCCGTCAAGCCATGCGCAATGGTTTAGCCCACATGCTCACCGACATCCACAAGGATGCAGTAACCAACGCCCCAATCGGTAAAGCACCCGAAGACAAACACCCCGGACTATTGAAAGATTCAGGCCGTTTCAAACTCCAAGGCATGAAAGGCTATGTCGCCTTCGGTGGCGGCAGAGTCCCATACGCCAAACGACGAGAATACGAAAACCATCGCCACCCCGGCACAAGACTCTACCTGCATCGTGCAGTAGCTAAAGCCCAAGCACACGCGGACAACTATTTCCAAAGGATACTAAAATGATTGAACTGGCAGTAGCATTAGACCTAGCAGAACACGGCTTCGGCACCTATGGGGAAACCATATTTGTAAACGAAAGCCCAATATTAGACACGGGCGCAGTTAGCAGTAAGGATGGCATATGGATAACCTCAACCACAGTAAGCAACGGCAACGGCCACTACACCGACAAACTCACCATAAGCACCCGCTTCTACGATGTAATCCGACAAGGCGAATACCTACTAAAACTCATGGAATACATCAACACTCAACTAGTAGACCAATGCACGCTAAGCTGTCAACCCGAAAGCCCAATAATCTATAACAAACTCACCATAAGCCCCGCAAGCAGTATAGACCTAGACGCGGTAGACAGTGAAGGACACTACGTGAAAAGCATCCACTTCACCATCACCTACCCACTCCCAGATTTAAACGGGGTAAAAGTGATAAACTAGGAACTAAGCAGAAAACGATAATCATTCTCAATAAGGAGTAACACAATATGGCCACCACAGACTACAGTCTAATCGGCAAGAAAACCGTATACATCGGGCAAGAAGAATTCGCACCCGAACTCGTCGGCTCCGATGGTATCACTATCACACTCACCCCGAACACGGTGGACGTGGAGTCTCAAGCCGGAACCATTAGTATTCCTACCGGCACCTATAGCGAAATCAGCGCCACTATTCCACTCATCATTCCGAACATGGCAGTGCTTGGCCGTATCTTCCCAAGTCTTGCTACTAAGGGCACGGCAGGAACCAAGGTTACTTTCGGTGCGGGTGAATGCTCCGCAATCACTAGCGAGCCTATCGTTATTCATAACACTTGTGACGCGGATAGTACTAATGACGTGTATATTCCCGCCGCTCTGATTCAGAATGGTGGCGAGTTCACTATCGGTAGCACGAGTGACCCGGTGACCATCGAACTTAACGTGACCATGCTCCCTGACGAGAAGGGTTATGTGAACTTCGGTTGCTCCGACACTACCAAGCGCACTAAGTATGACCCGGAACAGCAGAAGTACGTGGACGTGGTGGACTCGGCAAAAGTCAACACCGTTCAGAAGTAAGGAGTCTAAACAATGTCTGAAATCGTCACTATCGATACTCGCGAGCAGACCGAGGAACACACTTTCAAACTGATTACCTCCAACAATCCCGAAGGTACCGTGTTCACCGTTAACCCGATGGGCGCGGGCACTTACCTCAAGTTCATGGACAAGGTGAAAACCCTCCAAGCGTTGGACGCGCAGGATATGAGTAGTAAGCAATTGTTGAAGATTCAAAACGACTTGTGCAATCTGCTTATCCCACTCGTCTCCCCGACCGACGAGTTTAAAACGTGGGCTGAGGAAGCGGAACAGAAATATCCGCTAGCCTATCAGGCGGTCATGCGTCAGATTATG
>ERZ1024431.25-NODE-25-length-29583-cov-28.818816_pt1 | contig 29583 bp, 58 predicted proteins | sample MGYA00520782_ERZ1024431 | MGnify/ENA primary metagenome ERZ1024431 (study PRJEB33242, sample SAMEA3444288) | Homo sapiens | biome: Host associated; feature: Gastrointestinal tract; material: Stool | place: Uganda | collected 2011-01-01 ...
CTTTTGAATGTTTCTGACCCTGAAAGCTGGTATCGTTCTAATAAAATCATTTGCGAAATGTTCCATCCTAAGTATTTGAATGGTTCCTACGAAGGTACAGTTCGCATTCTGTTTAAATCTTACGATGATTTTATGATGTATCGTGATTTTGACTATTATGACTTGGATAGCAACTGGGAGTTCTGTATGGAACATTATTTCAACAAGCTTCCCGATACAGTTGATGTTGACTGGCTGTATGAACATGGCTATGTGCCTTTTTGATGACGAAAAATTGGAGGACATTATGGATAAGAATAAGTATAATGCTCAGATTTTTCCCAATGGTCATGTGATTATCTTTGAACAGAGTATTCTTGATGAAGCAATTGAAAAGGGAAAAGAGATTCTTCTTGTTTGCGTTAATACAGATGGTGGCTATGCTTATGCGATTGGCGCAGAATCCTATGCTGCAAATGGATATAATTTATATGGTCATGGACTTTATAATACTCTTTTTACTTCGGATGAAGTGAAGCGTTTTCATGCAATAATCATTGACGAGGGTGAAGAAGTTATTATGAAGACTGGTTCTCATGCTACCGCTTCGCGCTTTAATCGTTTTGTAGATGATATAAGCGAAATTGAGAATCCAAATGATGAACTTTTTCGCAAAATAATTGATGAGGAAAGCACGGTTAAAAATCTTTCTAAGTATTATAATGATGAGGGAGACCCTGATATTGAAGATTGGAAAGAGCGTGTCTGGACTTTGATTCGCTATCATATTGTTTCAGAAGATGCTTTGAAGTATTGCATTGTGTGAAAAGCACGGAAAAATTTCTTGACAAATTAAATCCTATATGTTATAATGTAGACAGAGATTGATATAGTCTCTGTCTACTTTTTTATGTTTAAAGGAGACTTTTATATAAATGGATAATGAAAATTATAAAGAACAATTAGCTCAACAAATTATGGAACTTCTAAACGATGATGCAGAAGGAAAATATTTTGAAAATGGCTATATTGAACATTTAATGCAAGAGTATGAGAAAATTGTTGAAATAGAAAATACTCTTTGGGCTAAAGTAAAAACTCGTTTAAAAGGTGTAAAAACAGTTAAAGATTATCGCTCCATGTGTCAGCTTTTAGATGAGCCAGAAAAAAAGAATAAAGAATATAAAGAAGAACAAATTGCATTATGGCGAGAATGTTTTTCTTTTAAAATGGATGGAAGAAAATTTACTCGTATTAAAATTTTGTCTGATGATGAACATGATTCTTTAGTTTTAAAACGAAAATTTTCTAATAACGCTTTTTATACTTTTTGTGTATTTCTGTATCAATATTGTTTAAGAGATACAGACTTAAAAGGATATAATAGTGTTTATTATGGTACTACTCACGATATTGCTTTAGCTATTGGTTATATCAATTCTGCTTTTAAATATTATCGTTGGAATAAAGAAGATTATGCCAATCAAATTGAAAATAATATCCTTTTAGAAAGAATAGACAAAAAACCTTTTTTGAAAGATAAAAGAGATGAGATTAAAAAAGGTCGTGTTGCAGAATTAGAAGATGGACAGAAAGTAACATTTGAAAATTTAGCTAAAATAAATCATTTTGAAAAGTCTACTCTTTCAAAAGTATCTAAAGATATTGATTATCAAGTATACTCTTATCAAAGAAAAGTAGATGAAATTTTTGATACTTTATCTAAAGATGAAAGTTTTGTCTGTCAAGATGGTTATATTGGTTTGTTCATATCTTCTTCTGTGCCTAAAGAATATTACTCTAAAATTTATCGCAAAGACAATAAGTTTTATTACGATATTGATGGAACTACTTTTCAAGTAACTTATGAAGAACGTCCATTAAATATGAATACAGAATTTCCAATTTATTTTAATTTGAGATGGCAAGCATTGGAAAATCTTAATCTCACAAGAGAAAGTTTATATGGGCATTATGAAGAATATAACCAAGAAATGATGTTCCTCTTATTAAAAAATCTTGGCGTTCTTAGCGTTTATAAAACTCATGTCGTAATCTTTTCTAAATTGGCTTTAAAGAAACAGCTTGAATCTTATTCTCCTGCTTTGTTAGGAACTTTAAGCAATCCAGATTTTTATGGTATTCAAGTAAAACAAAATATCGAAAAAAGTAATGAAGATAGTATTACTGTTTTTAAACAACATTCTGAAAATACAGAAAAGAAAAAGTCTCCTGATAATATTTTTGATAAATCACTTAAGTCAAAAGTTTCCGTACAATCGAAAACTACAGACTTCATGAACCGACAAATGATTTCTGATTTGATTGCCATAAACGCAAAAAGTATTTTCCCTGATGGTATTACAGTAGAGAATTTCAATGATTATGAAAATACAGTATGGAAAAAATTATTCTCTGAAAGTGATAAGAAAATAGGAAATTATCTAAAGGTATATAAAACCCTCTAATCTAAAATCTACTGAGAAATAAATTCACCCTTTTTCATTTTCTTCGGACAATTTTTTGAGGTCGTTTTTTCCTTTATTTTATAAGGAGAAAATCGCATTTTTTGTAAACACATTTCCCCACAAATTCACCAATATATATAAATTACTTATTAGTGAAATCGTGGGGAAATATTTTTTAAAAAAGTCTTCTAAAGCCCTATAAAATAAGGTGGAAATGGCTGTTAAGAAAATGTCCAAACTTTTTCAAAAAGGGGGAATTGGGTGATTTGAGATTAACCCTTTTTGGATTTATGATTGACTTTTTATCCTGCTTCGCTTGCGTGATTATTGATAATGAAAAAATGTGTCTTTCGCTGCGCTACAGCCCCATTTGTTTCCTTATCAAAATCCCGTCTGCGCTTGCTTTCTTTTATAGATACCTTTGCTTCCTTGCTTTTGCCACTGGAAAATATCCTTCGCTGCGCTCGGACTTGTTTACTCCGTAAAAATGCAAGCATTTTTATCGTCGTAAACTGCGCTCTTACGAGTATTCCCCAGTCACGCTCGTCCCACGGCTCCTCGCGTGTTTTTTATTTTTAAGGGATTATAATGATAAAATAATAAAAATCTCTTGACATTTTAATGCTTTTGTGTTATTATTTGTATAATAAATCGTAGGAAATGGAATAGTGAACTTGACTTTTTAGGAACGAAGTGACGCTAAAAGTCTTAGTTCACTCCATTTACGGGACTTTTATAAAAGAGGTTTAATATATGGGTGCTATTAGAGATAGGTTGAATTCTGTCGCTAAAAATGAAAGACTCTTTTCTTTAGATGAACTATATGATGGTCAGGGTGTACCTTGGGGTGAATATTTTACTGAATTGATTAAAATTGTTGAACCAATGTCTGATGAAGAATTTGCTCTGTATCTTGAACAGGGTGACACTAATGCTGCTGAGTTGCTTCTGAAAGATATGGATAGCTTTCGTAAAATCCGTGAAGGTATTATTAAAGATTATCGTAAATTGGCTAATAGTAATATCGAGGAGGATTGAGGTATGAATATGAGCGGTTGTGTGAATTATAGTGTAGACATTACTAAGGGTAAATATCGCGTTAGTGATTTTGTTAGAGAAATTTATTCTTATATCTGCGATAGTTCTCAAATATATGATGATTGGCGAAGATTGAAACAGGGTATCAAGTATGATACTATTGAATATATTTCTGCAAATAATATTGGCTATTGGATTGCTTGTAATCATAGTTTTGTCATTGATGATTCTTTTGACTTTCAATCTCAGGTTTGGAAAGACTTTGACTTGCTTGCTCCTAATACTGCTAAGGCTTGGGAGAAGATTCTTAGTAGAATTAAGGTGATGAAAATGAATAAATTCTATGAAACAGACTGTTCTAAAGGTGTTTATAAATTAGAGGATTTTTGTAACGCCTTGAAAGATAATAATTGTATTGTTGATACTAAGGTTTTTATTAATTGGCGTGACCTTGTAGGTAGCAGCACACTTTACGATAGTGTTAGGTTTGTTATCTTTAGTAAGGTTGACGGACTAACTTACGGACAATGGATTGCTTGTAATCATGACCTTGTTATTACAGACTATGCAAAACAGGAATGGAAAGACTTTTATTCTTTAAATGAGAATACAAGTCGTATCTGGGAAAGATTGCTGTTCCAAAGTGCTGTGAAGCCTGTTGAGAAAGATTATTGGAATAAAATTAAGTTTGTCAATGTTAAGTCTTTGAAGCAGAGTTTTAAAATAGATGAAGTCCTTGAGCTTATCAAAAAGAATTTAAAGAGCCTAAATAAATCAGAAGATTCTCTTGATATGATGCAGGATATTCTCGATTTGCAAAGTATGAAAATGCTTATGAAAAATAATGAAAACATTTATTTTTCGGGTAATCTGTGGTGTATTGAGGTTGAATCTTTTGGTAAAATTAATAAATGGACTTTGCCTAAGTGGATTGGAGAGTTGTTGAATGATGAAGCGTAAGTTTAGTATGGATGAAGTTATCAATTTAACGGAAAATTGTTATTATGTTACTGCTGATGATGTTGCTGACTTGTGTGATTTAAGAGAGATTGGCTTTGAGAATGTCAGGTGGGTTGGTGGCTGCTGGATTGCAGAAAAAAATAACAATAATGTTAATGAAGATAAGCATGGTGGCATGATGGTCTGCTTGAGTGAAAGAATTAAGAGAATGCTTAATGATTTTTGTGAGAGAGAAAATAGGGATGAAAATGTCAGGACTAAAAATAAGGTTGAAATTTTAATGTATGACCTGCATGATAGCCTTGACAAGTGGAATGGGAATAATATGCGAAATGTAAACAGAATTATTCTTGTTCTTGAAGATTTGGTGATTATTTTTAAGATGATTAGAGATAAGCAATACGGATTGAAGAGGGAAAGATAATATGGCAACTTTATCTTTTAAGGAATTATTGTCTTTTTGTCTTAATAATGACGAGGTAGATGCTAAAGATTATACCCTATTGTGTGAAGCTCAAAAAGAATTGGGAGTGGATGAAGTATATTGCGATTGGAATTTTGTTTGGGGTAGAAAGAAAGATAAGTACGAGAGATGGGAAATTTTAGTTAAATTGAATAGTGGATTGACTGTTGAGGGATGTAGGGAGATTTTGAGTTGGTGGAAAGAGAGAATGGAAGATAATTATAAAAGGGGCAAAATGAATGACTGAATTAGAAAAGAAAGATTGGATTGCAGATTTGATGTATGAATTGGTACAAGATTTAAATAGATGGGATAAGGAAGAAATAGTTACAGTTTGTAAGAAAATTATTGCAGTTTGTAACCTTTAGGGGTAAAATTGTTACAATTTGTAACCCTTTTATGGAAATCTCAGTCTACTGGAAACACTCGTCTCCCGATATATCGGTTGCCGATATAGTCTAATCTGGTTCCTTTTAGGGGAGGAAGAGAGTGCAACACCAAGCATCTTGTTAAAAAAATTTTTCTTACAAGTTTCTTGTAAACTCTCAAAATTCCTTAAATTTCCATAAAACCCCATAAAAATTTCTAAAACTCTCTTGACAAAAGCACTTCTATACATTATAATATGTATATCTTAAATGATATGAATATTATGTTTATGGAGGTGTTTCACACAATGCCAGTAAATCCGATTCGTATATCTTCACACGCAAAGCTTCGTTTTTCATCTCGTTTATCAATAACCCATAAGTCAGAGTTTCTTACACTCACAAAGGCAGCACGTTCAAAGGGACTACCTATCCACGCATTAAATATTTCGAATTACAATGGATGTTACAAGGACAAGTTTAATTTAACCTATCCAGAGTTTTTAGCTCTTAAGAACAAGGTGTATTTCAAGTCAAATGCGACAAAAGCATATTATTATAAAGGACACATTTTCATTTTTGAGGGAAAGAGTTCAAAGACCCTGACAACGGTATATCCCATTAACGTAAGTGGGTATGAGGGTAAGGAACAGCCTAAGTTTTAAATCATGAAATATGGAGGGATAAATAAAAATGTTTATGGACATTGACCGTTATCAGTTAAGCATGGATGGAGAAACGCTGTTTAATGGAGAGTTTTATAAGAATCTCTTCATTAATGTTTACAATCATACTGGTAATGATGCGAGTGTTAAATTCATTGAGACAAGGAGATATTATATCCCCAAGAATCAATGGTTGATGTTTTTGCATTTTCTTGAAGAGTGTCCTCAAAAGATGGCAGTAGATACTGTAGAGAGTATGATGAAGTTGCCTGATGAAACAAGAATAAAGAGGTTTGAAATCAAGGCTATTCCGTATTAAAATAAATTAAGCTTAAATAAAGTTAAATAAAGGAGATAAAGAAAAAGCTAAATGCCAAACATATATAAGCAAAGGAACAAGTTAAATCAGCTTGCATTGAAGAAGCAGAAGGAGTTTCCTATTCTAACCTGTATCAAGCCTATCAAGGGGTATATCGAAGCAGGAGAGATGGCTAACATTTACAATTTATTTAGGGATAAAGGTTCAGAGGATATTTATACTACAGGTGGAGAAATTAAAGAGACCTTATATCAAGTAATCAAAGAAACTCATAAAGCAGGAGATTCACAGCCATTTTTAACTGCATCTGAGGTTAAGGAGCATTTTGATATTACGCCTATTATTGAAAAGGGAATGAGTATTGAGGATGCTCAGATAGTATTTCGAGTAGCAGATAATAGCAAAAATAGCAGACCTATCTTAACTAAGGAAGAATTTGCTAAAGCACTTGACAAAGAATAAGAGATATGATATAATAGGTTCATGCTGAAAGGTATGAGCCTATTTGTGTTGCCATGAGAGGTGGATAAAATGATATATGTTCCAGACGTAGGAACTAAGGTTGACTTAGATAGTTTAGATAATTTAAATCGACCTGTAATAGTATATAGGCGCGATGCTGCGAACAAATTATTAGCTCAGGGATTTAGGATTATTTCAGTAGAAAAGAATCTCAAACGAGATGGAGATACAAGTATATTTTTATTCGACCCTGAAAACGGGAAAACCCTAAAAGCCTTACAAACAGTTCTACAAGAAATAAAAGTCGAAAAAATTGAAAGAGAAAGATTAAAGAAAATTAATTCAATTTAAATAGGCTCAAATAAAACATGAGACAAACAAGGAGTAAAAACAAATGCCTAAGAAGAATGAATATCCTGTACCAGATACATCAGGATATATTAATCCAAAGACTAAAGAGTATTCAAATCTAAAAGCCCTATCTACATGGCATGATAGTGGAAGTTATATGTGGATAAGTTTTGAAAAGAAAGCTAATTTTTGCAAGAATTTCGGAAGAGACGTATGGGAGCTATATGAAGAGCTTCATGGTTTTTGGAGAGGAAATAATAAAACTGTAATAAGATTATCTGACCTATTATTTATGCTTGAATGGGGTAAAGATAAATATTATACAGTAGTAGAGAAAGCTGAAAAGCTTGGAATCTTAAAAACTGAGTCTGTAGGAAATGACGGAGTAGAATTTACTTGTCTATTAGATTATAGAGGACAAGAGAAAGACAATGAACTAATTCCTCGTGGAACATTCCCGATAGATTATTGTGAACAGGCATATAATTATGTAACAGTTCCTCATATCGACCCAAACAATAAAAAGATGAGTTTAGAAGAATATAAAAAGACAAGTCGAAAGCTGAATGCAGAGAGTATGAACTAAACATGAATAATATCTCTGAAAAGCTAAACACTTTAACATAGTAGCGAACTAAATTTTTTTAATATGAAATCATCGTTACCCTTCTGATAAACAGAATACCTTGAGTCCCAAAAAGAGGGTAAAAGTGCTCTAAACCCTTATTTTATAAGGGAAATAATTTTTTTACGAAATCACTATTAGCCTTCTGATAAACAGAATACCTCTTCTGATAAACAGAATACCTATTCTGATAAACAGAAGAGGTAGTCGGATAAACAGAATAGGTATTCTGATAAACAGAATGCCCCTTCTGATAAACAGAAACCTAAAATGCTTTAAAGCCTTATTTCATATAGTAAAACTTCACCCTTAAGAAAAGAAGGAATATAAGGAATATAAAGTAAGATATAAAAAAGAAGAAGTAAATATTTCTCGCCCCACTTCAAAAGTGTGGCTCGGTTTTACAGATATAAACTTTTGATAAAGATATATAAGGATATGTATAATGAATGTAAATATAGATTATAAAGAATTAAAAGATTATGAGTTATATACTAAAGATTACAGGTATAGAATATATGAAATATTACAGGATAGGACAGATGAGTATTTAAAGAATAACAGAAAGAGTAAAACAGTTATACTCAATTTAAGGTTAATGAAAGAGTATAATATGGATATAATGGATATGGCTGTATATGGTTTACTTTTATCAATGGCTAAAAATATAGGTTTGTCTAATACAAATGCCACAGATAAGAAGAAGTATATATCTATTGCTAATTATCAAATAAGTGAGCTATTAGGTTTAAGTCTATCTACAGTTAAACGTTCTATAGCTTTACTAAAGAAGAATAATCTAATAGAGATAACACATACTAACAATAAAGTCACTAATAGAATAATTCTTATATAAAAAAGGAGTATTCCATATGCCAAGAGGAAGGCCAAAGAAGAAAGTAACAGAACCGTTTAAGTTAGTCGATGAACAGAAAAATGCCCCAAAGTGTCAAAATGACACTTTAGAAAATGCTGATGACACTTTGGAAAATGCTAATGATACTACAGAAAACAATGTAGAATCTACAAAAGGTCGCAAATCCAATTCAAAGCAATGTCCTCTCTGTACTCGATGTGGAAAGCCTATCACAACTACTACACCATTTCGAGTTAATTTAGCTTATCTTACTTCTGTAGCTTCATATCATCGTAATATAGCAGAAGATGTACCTACTCTTTGTAATGAGTGTGCTAAAGGTCTGAGTGATGCTGTGGATAAATATTTGTTGAGTGGTGGAGCTAAGAAGAAATTTGAAAGAGAATGAAAGAGAATAAATTTTATTCTTTCTGTGTGTTCCACTGATACAGTAGTTCAAATCTTTATCAGAACCTTATCTGTAGTATTATAGAATCGCTCAAAATAGCGTTCTGAGGTCTTAGGAGTATAAACATAGCAGTGAGATTTGGAAGCAAAATATGAGCGAAAAACATTATAATTAAATAAGAAATGGACATGAAATAAATACGAAGAAAACACGAAATAATTCAGAATAAATAAAAACAGTTTAAAATAAATCCAATTAAATTAATTTATCAAAATTTATCAAAGGAGAACAAAATCATGGCTAATACTACAAATCCTTATATTCCTAAGCCTGTATATGAAACTTGTGTCACTCGTATCATTGGAGAGCATAAATGCCTATGGTATTCAAATTATAGACCTGATGTGCATAAGATGGAAAAACTTATGGAAAGTAATCCTGATGATGTAAAGATTGTTTTGGATTATCGTAATGAGACAGGTGAAGCTTATGGGCTACAGGTTAAAGTGCCTGAGAAATGGTTTAAGACTCCAAGTAGACCTAAGCAGATGTCTGAGGAACATAAAGCAAAGATGCGTGAAAAGAATAATGGTAAGGGTGCTGAAGCCCTTAAAAAGTGGAGAGAAGAACAGAAGAAAAACAAAGCAAGTTCTGTGTAAGAAATAAATTTTTTAGAAAACTGAATTTAGTTTTGAGTGACTAAAGATAGACGGGGAAGACGATGTAATGTCGTTTTCCTCGTTTTTTATTTCCTATAGAGATTATAAAAATTTAGAATAAGATTATGCGAGCGTAGAATCTAAAAAATTATAATGTGTATAGCATTAGAATTTCGAAAATTTTTGTTTTGTGAGGTAGGGGTAGTATAATTTGATGGGTGGACGTGGATTTAAAAAATTGGGGCGTTATTAAAAGAAATAAAGAAGAGGTCGGCGGGATTAAAAAAGAGGGGCTTTAAAGGCAGGAAAAAGGGACGGGCCCCGTTAGAATAAAAAAAGGGGTGGTGGGTGGGGTAAAAAAGTCCCCGCTTTTTATAGTGGGACCTCGGTAAGCCGCCTACTAATAGAACCCCGTTAGAGGAAAGAAGCACAAGTTTTCAGCTTCTTTTGGTTTGCAACTGTAATACACCCACCCTACTACCAACCCATTGTATTACAGTTTAGGAATGTTGGACTGGGAATTTATGTGGAATCCTTATTAGGGGATTCCACATAAACTGAAACAGAGTTGGTGATACTCTTTGGAGTTAAACCAATCTTCAATATCCTCATATTTCTTAGAAATAATCGGAGGAAGTTCGACTTTCTCCTGAGCCCTTCTCTGTTTTCGCTGTTTCTTCTCACGTTTAATTTCGCTTTCGCAATGAATAACAAAAGCAATCATAAACGCAAGAATGGATAAGCTGATAGGATTCATAAAGCCATCGGTAAAACCAGCCTGAATAGCTCCAACCCACCAGAACACCCAAATGAGACTAAAAGCAAACAACATCATAGGCAACACTCCTTTCTTTTAAAATCAGTCTTCCCTATTCAGGAAGTAGTACAACACTAACCATGTCGTACCCAAAACAATAATAACACCTTCTACTGTGATAAAACCATCTCCTTTCCAAAAAATATTGTTATTCAAACATCGGCCAATTGTCAATGTTAGAACAATCATAGCAATCCTCCGCCAGTTCCTTCGAGATATAACAAACGTCACCGATATTGGTTGCGCCGAGGATTTTTAAGTCCTCAGATAAAAAGGACTTAAGACGAATTTCGCAATCATCGTTAAACTCAAGCGGAGGAATCTTCGTTTTGATGCAAATGCTGGTAATTTCAGCTCCATTTTCATCTAAGAAATAAACTTCAACATAATAGAAATCATTGCTTGTGTTAATGGTGTTCATAATAAATCTCCTTTTTCAAATTTAAAATTTTTAGTGTAAACGATTAAGAATCATCTGCTGGGTATCAAGAATAATATCCTCATCCATATCCTTGATTTCGACGATAGAATCACGAGAATCTTCATTCTCAATGATTTCATCAAGTTCAAAATCGGACATGACCTTAGAACTTCCGTCGAAAAACGTAACCCAATACATGATTAAACCTCCTTTTCAATATTGGTTTCAACGATATTTTTAAATTCTTTTCTGTTTCTTGTGGTACGATGAATTACCTTGTAATCCATAGTATAACAGAAAGGAGTGATTCCGTCAACATCATATTCGATTTTTACTTTCACCCATTCAGGATGAAGCAGATTAGACAAAACAGTTTCTACTTCTGACTTCTTAAAGAAATATCGCTCATCGTCAGCAGAACGTTTTGTGCGTCTTTGATTGAAATGTTCAATGGCTTCAGACAAGACAGCATTCACAGCTTCAGTAATGATGGCATTGTTTTGCTCGGTGAGAGAAAGCGTAGATGTGGTGTTGATAGCGTTCATAATTAAACCTCCTTATTATTTGTGTTGTACTTGCTGTTTTCAAACCATCTCTTAGCCTCATTAAAAGTAATGTTGCTTAAGAAATGCTCAAGGTACTCCCAGCGAGAAATTCCTCGTACCTCATCATGCTCAATTTTCTTAAGCAAGCACCAATGAGGGCGAGGATATTTCTGTTTAGCAAGAGCATATTCGTAAGTGGGATGATAATATACAGGACACTTTTTCGTGCTGTATTTCTCTGAGCGAATCCAAGCAGTCATTTTAATTCTCCTTTTTTTATTTTGGTTTTAATTAAAGAATGTACGAATAGCGTCACAAAGTTTGTAACGCTGTCCACGAATCTTGATATAAGATTCGCCATTCTTGTTGGAATAGATGCGGAGTTTATGCTGATATTCAGGATGAGTTTTCTTTCCAATCCAAGCTCCCTCAGCGCAGAAAAGAGAATCATTGATGTCGTATTCAATTTGGTAGATTTCCAGACCTCCCAAAACAGAGAGATAAGCAATGGGATAAAGATTAGACATATTCTGTGCGAAAAATTCTTTCTTGGTCATAATCATAACAATTTCCTTTCTCCCCGTATAGCCGATAGGACAGCTTTGAACTCAATTTAATTGACAATGTGAATGAGCCACAAGAACACAGTAAATTCCAAGACTAAAACCCAACCAACAATACTGATACATAATCACATCCTTTCATTTTTTATTTTCGTTTTCGCTTTGATGCTATAAATCCGTAAACAAATCCCACGAATATGTTTATGATAACAAAAGCATCAATGAAATTGATACCATAAACATTATTGGGAATATTGCCACAGACAGCATAAAGGAAAACAACAAAGAGAATAGCTACATTCAGATAGAACCACCTTCTTTCATTTAGTCTTGTTGCATTATAGCATCAATGCTGCTGAAATACAACAGTTTTAATCTTCTTATTCCAACATTTTTGACAAACCGTGCAAGTGACAGTTTTATCATGCTGATTAGGACAAGGGGAATAAGACTTGGGAAATTCAGGATTCTTAGATTTATCCTTAAAATCCACATAAGCCACAGGAAGATTATACGGATTAGGAACAGTCCAATCCTTATCCCAAGCAGAGAAGATGATATTCAAGTTCTTGGGAAGTTTTTCATTTTCAGAAAGCCATTCATTCACGATGAAATACTTCTTTGTGAATGCCATGAACTTGATTTTAGGATTCTTCAAAGCAGTTTTAACCATGCCATTGAAGAAATCGTAATCAGGAATGTCACCTGCGTCAAAATAGCGACAGAGAGAAAGCCCAGAATGCTTCAACTTGAAATCAACCTGAGCCCAGAAGTCTTCAGGGTCATCGTTGTAGATACGAAGGTTGCGAAGATACGCTGCCTGAACGGTAGTAATCGTCTGACAACCCTTCATGCAATAGCAACCATCCTTCTTACAAGGAGCATCTTCACGACAGCAACAAGTAGGAACTGCAATATCGAGAACCCCCATGCCAGTTTTAGAGTTTTTATTGGTTACATGAATTTCGTTGGTTCTCATAGAAAGGTGCTGGATATAATCCTCACGAGACAGGGCAAATTCCTTCTTAGCAGTTTTCTTAGCCATAACAAAAATTCCTCCAAAAAAGTTTAATTTTCCTCTTGACAATCTCAAGAAGATGTGCTATATTATCATCAATGGGAGGCAGAGATGCGCCTCCACCTCCCATCAACTCATTCGTTAGTTGCGGTGCTTGACGATAAACACCTGAACTATGCTGCTAACATAGTCAACGAAAAATGATTCGCTACATATTTTCACTTCCTTTCTAAATAAAATGACTACGAATGAGTAGCCTATAAACAGAGAGATGGTTAAATGAAACCGTCTCTCTTTTATATTTGGATTTTAAAAGACATAGTAAGTTGCTCTAAGGATAGCTTCAAGTTCATCCTTTTTCATAAGCTTGGCATTATGAGTAATCCAGTTGACATTGCGCTTAGTGAATTTGGTATCTCGAATCTTCTTAGGGGTTTGGTCCCACTTAAGATAAGCTTCAGGACCCATGACACCATCCTTATAATCCCAAGTTGTGAAAGCATACTTCAGATGCTTAGGAATACGAGCATCAATGAAAAGACACCCATCGTTATTATCGGAGTGGAAGATATAATCGTTTAAATCAGTATTGATAACACCGCCTGTCTTATAATTTTTCCATTTTTCGACCAAATCAGAGCCAATGACTACATCTTTATAATCGAAGTTCACACTGGCAATATAACGAATTTTATGAGCAATAAAAGAAAGAGAATTTGAACGCAGAGTGTCATGTGCTTTAATCCAACTCATAAGATAACGAGCACGGCTAACCATACGCTCACCGTAATTCCACTGGAAATAAGTGGCGCTAATGCAATCACGATTCTGATTGTCCTTGTAAATGACATAAATCTGAGAACGCTGACCCATAATAAATACCTCCAATTAAATATTATATTTATTAAATAATTCTTTTTGAGGAGCAAATTCCCCATAATATTCTTTTTCTGCTTTTAATCGTTTTACGATGGCATCTTCTTTCTTTTTAAATCTTCCTAAATAGGTGCGCTTTTTATCAATTCTTATTGAGGCGACCCATTTTCCGTCTTTGGCTTGAGATATTCCTATTATCCCAGAAGTGTTGTTCTTTCTTATTTTTACATTCATTCCATTTTCAGAGATGGAAGCAATACGAAGATTGATTTTGCGGTTGTCTAAAGAATTTTGATTTTTGTGGTCGTAAATTGTTTTATTTTCCTTGTCTTCCCCTTTCATAATAAAATTGCTCATAGTATAATTAGTATTATTAATACAGGTACGAAGATAAAGATACCCATTTGCTCCTTTTTGAACTTCCCAATAATAATTTTTAATTTTATCAAAATCTTCTAAGTCAAAAAAGAATTGATAACCTTTATCTGTCCAGCCTATTCCATATTCTTCAGTCGTTAAATCATATTTATTCTTTTTTCTTTCTTTTTCAGCATTTTTCTTTCCTATCTTTTTAGCGTTCTTCTTTCTTAAACAACCACAACTGTTAACACCTTTCCCCAAATTAGCATTACTTACAGAAATTAATTCAGGATTACCACAAGAACAAGAACACAACCAATAAGTTGCCTTTTTTTCTTTGCTTCTTTTTTCATCTTTTGCTTCAATGGTTAAACGCCCATAAGTTTCTCCAACTTTTTTCATAACAAAAAATCCTTTCCTACTTTAGATGTAATAGTATTTTTTCTGATGTAATCAGAACTTAATTTGTATTCATTTATTTTTTGATTTCTTTGGTAACAATCTTCTTTTGTTATTTTCCCAATTCCATCTCCCCTTCCTGCATAAATACTAATATAATATAAAGATTGTTTTTTGTCAAGGCCAACAGAAAAAGAAAAGTTTCTAATTTTGTCCTGTAACTCATTTAAAACAATATCATTGCTAATGACATTCAGCACATTGGAACAAATGACAATATACGCCTCAGAAGAAAGAGCCTCATAGTTTTCCTTGGCAGACTGCCAGAACGGGTCATATCCTCTGAAGATAAAACCCTTAGTAGCAAGGAAATGCTCAATGTGGTCAGTATAATGACCACAACCAAAGTCAAGGACAATAGGGGTTCGATTGAATTTGGTGAGCTTAGCCCAACGTTCACGAAGAGCATCCCAATTCAAACGATTATAGATAGCAGGAAGCTTCTTGGAGTTGATGGAAGTGTTCTTAGAAGTGATGTCGGGCTGAACAGTGCAATACATTGTAATACCTCCTTAAATAAAATAGATTTTGTTAGGAACGAATCTGTGCTGCGATTTTGTCAATGACAAGCCGATACTTGTTTGTCATTTTAGGAGACTTGTAATTTCGCCCATGACGAAAGACATTGATGATATTATAGGTATCATCTGTAGAACGAAGCATATAGGGAGTATTGAATTGAATGAGCACAGAGACATAATCAAAATGTTCTGTAGGGATATTTGCTCTCCATTCAATGATATACTTCCCCGTTTCAACAACAGGAGCAAAGATTTTCAACTCCCGTCCAGACTCATCATGGAGTGTCTTGAGATAGAAATAATCTCCATAGATAACGTTGTACTTAGATTTAGCCATTGTCATAACCTCCTTAAAAAAATATTTTTGAAAACACTTGACAAAGGAAATCTTTCATGTTATAATCTACACCATAGAGAAATAAGAAACCCGTATTTCCTATTTCTCTTTTTGGCATAACCAATCAATTAAAATCAGTTACGATGGTGAAATACACGGATAGCTGAAACCGCATAGTAATAATCAACATAGATTATTTTCTACATATTATCACCTCAATTCTATTCCAATGAACACAAGATAGCTATACGGGTAGCGAGTAAGAGAGACAGAAGTGTGAGTTCTGTCTCTCATTTTTTCAATCAACTGTTACATAATACCAACCAGTGCAATAATCTTCTTCATTGTTGCGCTTATCTTCTTCTGGGTCATAATACCCCGTTACGGGTGTTACTTCTTCGTTTTGGGACATATAAAGCTGTGTTAAAAAGTCAGAAATGGCTTCTGCAATTTCTTCAGACTTACAAAGAATTTCACAGCCATTGGACCAAATTTCTCCCTCTGGAAAGTCTCTTAGGCTTTTAAGAAAGTCTGAAAACCATTCTCTTTTTTCTTCTTTATTAAACATAGTAACCTCCTTAAACAGACTTAAACATCAATTATGACAGATTCCTCAACAACGAGGAAATCACCAGCAAGGTGCATATCATAATGGGTATAAGTTGCACCAGCAATGGATTCAACAGGAATTGGGTCGCTGACATAACCCAGATTGCTCAGATACTCTTGCTTTGCCTTGAAATCTTCTTCAAGGACAGCATCAGCTTCAAACCATTCATCTTCATTGTCGAAGGTGTAGATATGAAGCTGAGTCTTTGCTGTAGCTTCTGTATCAGAAATCCAAGCGTAACCAGTAGACATATACTTTTTCATTTTTTGTTCCTCCTTAAATTTAATGGATTAAAATAAAGTTCTAACCTCAAGCTTATTGCAATAGCAGATACCGCAACGATAACGTTCAGGATGTTGGACAATATTGCATGACCTTGTTCTTGTAGCAATCACCTTGTTACAAACGGGACAAAACACTTGATATTTTGCCCCTCCAAGTCGAGCAGCCGTTTCCTGAGCATACCATGCAGGAGCATCATCAGGATTCACACACCGAGTTACCTTAAACTCTGTGAAATTGGAAACATAATTGGCTTTATATTTCCATTCACCAGTATGTTTCATGCCGTTTTTGGTGGCATGAAGAACCTCATGAAGAATAACCTCATGAACTCCTCTGGGAAGTGCTGCCTCGAAATACCGATGAGAGAATGTGAGGACATATTTATAGTCACTGTCCTTGTGGCAAAGACCCAGAGATTTAGGTCTGGGCTTTTCGTTCCAACCAACACGGAACTGAATGTCCTGCATTTTCTTTTCGTGTCCCCAGATATAATCCAGCCAGATACAAATTTCATTCACCTCCTTTCTAATGTCGTCAAGGGTATAGGTTGCGGTATCGGTGCGAGAGAAAGAGGCGGGGATAAGAGTACGAACAGTAGGCATAAAACTTTCCTCCATTAAAATATAGATATTGGACATAATTTTTATTGCGTGATTTAATTGTGGTCACGAATATCAGCGAAATGGTCAATAAGGTCTTTGGTCTTAGACTGCATCTTTTCAGTCTTTTCTTCAATTCTACGCAAAAGGTCGTTACGAAGATTTGTATAAATATTATACTCTTCCCAACGAGTAATAAAACCAGCTTTTTCAATGCCAAATGCCTGTAAGGAATAATTGGGACTAAAAACGGGAGAAGTAATGGAAAGATTTTCATTATTCCAACCACCTCCCATGAAATACATTCTTTCAGTATTCGGATTAATTGAAATAAGATATTGAGTTGCGGTATCATCGGCGGTATATTTAGCGCGAATAATGTCGATTTTAGCTTCCCTCATAATTGCGAGAAGGGGCTTAAGCTGTTCACAAATAGCCATCCACTTAGCCTCACCCATAGCATTAATTTTAGGGGTGTAAAATTTATCTGCGTTCATAAAAGCGTTTTTGGTTTCATTAAGCTTATTAAGAGCCATAGTGAGCTCTAAATCTTCCTGAGTGTCATACTCTACAGTGACCTTGATGTTGTTGATAGTGTTAGTGTTCTTGATTTCCATGATAATTCTCCTTTAAATAAAATTTAGTAAGTTTGTTTTGGATTAGTTAGGGGAAAGGGGCAGAGGAATTAATCCTCCGCCCACAAATCGCTGAGATTGTCAGCACAATCGTCCATGCCCATAGAATACTCTGCACGAGCGTTAGGCAGACTATAAAAAGCATAGTCCAGTTCCTTAATGATATTGATGAGGTCGGTCTTGCTGTAGTTATGACCATTGTTTCCAATGAAATCATAAAGTTCACGGTTCTTGATAGCCTGAATTAATTCCTGATAACTTTTGTCCATGATAATTCTCCTTTCTTAGTCAGCCACTTCAATGGTATAGAAATCCTCATCACAATGGAAACACTGATAGGTATATCCCTCAACCTGAGAAGGATAGAGATTCCGTCCACACTTAGGGCATTTCTTTACGGGGTTACATTCCTCACCTCCATTCTCGATAAATTCCTTCTCATCTTCTGTGATAATTTCATTCTCTTCCAGAGCGGAAAGAAGTCCATCGTAGGTTTCACAGATTTCTTTTTGGAACTCAGGCGTAGCCCCAATCTTACGCTTAATCATTTTCACCTCGCTTCCATCGACAACTACGCAAGGAGTTTCATCTCCAAAAACATTGTGTTCAAGGAGACAATATACCTTGTCATTGACACGCTGAAAATCAATGACGCTCCACAGACCAAAGTGACCGACAGTTTTATAAGTGTTGTCCTTAACCATTTTGAAATCCTCCTTAAAATTGTTATTGTTTATGGTTAATGGTTTGGTTAAACCTGAGAATAGGTGTCCCAACTCACATTATAAAGGTAAGAACCCATCATAACAAGAAACAACTTGCGCTGATTAGATTCTCCCCAAACACGCCGCATACCAGTGATATTGGGATAAGGACCTGCGTTGGGGAAAGATTCGATATGAGACTTAAGAAAAGGGGAAATGCTGGACTTCTTGGCATACTTGACAGGGTAGACTTTGTTTTTCATTTTGTTAGACCTCCTTAATTTTCTTTAAAGTTGATAGGTAAGATTTCATAATTGTTCACTTCTTCAGGCATGAATAAATCCTCAGAATAGAATCCTTCATTGGAAATAAGTTCGCAAGCTTTAAGTTCGTTCTCTGAAAGACAGTCTTTATTGAAGAGTGAATTTGTAGTAGCAAGACCTGCGATATAACAAAGAGCAAGTTTAGGGAAAAATTCAAATTCGTGAACCTTAAAGCTAACTTTCCCGTCTTCCACAAGTTGATTGAAAGTGTCAGCCCACATACAAACAGCAGTAGGCATATTAGGACAACTATCATCAGGAACACAAATGTCCTCCCAAGAATTGATAGGCTCATTAAAATGGTCTGTGTAAAAAGTAATCTCAAGAACACAGGTTACATCAAAAGGATGAGGTAGACAAGCGTTCTGGATTTGAGCCTGACTATTACAACCTTCGATACAATACTGAATTGCCGTCTCATTATCATCGTCGTAAACACAGTTGGATTCTTTTGTAAGAGTAGCATCATGAAAGAAAATTGTATCTCCATCTGCACAAGACCAAGGATGAACAATTTTATTGTTGCCGTGTTCAAAACCATATTCACCATGAGTGATAGGTTCAACAGCAGATTTGATACAACCATGATAAAGAGTGTAAGACATAATACTAACCTCCTAAATATTTAAAAAAAGATGAAATAATGCTTGACAAATGGAAAGAAATATGCTATAATCAAGTCACAATCTAAAAGAGACCTGCAACTTCAAATAGATTGTGACTTGTGCAAGAAATCAAGTGGGATTAATTTCTATGCTTAACTATTAACACCTAACAGGTATTATAAGTATAATCAATATGTATGATTTTACTCATGTAGAATCACTCCTTTCTCTCTCAAAGAGGAAGATAAGCTTTGCAGGAGCTTAAACTGAAAGACAGGTAGTTGTGGGCTACCTGTCTTTTGCTTTAGATACGGTTATTCGTTTTTAGACAGTTGCATGAGAATATCTGCTGTTTCTTTGCAGAATTTATCTCTTGCTAAATCCTGATGTTCCATGTTACAAATGACTCCTGATGCTGCACAATTTTTACACTGTCTATCAAGGCTAAGACAGGTCGAATAATCATACAGAACCTGAGCTCTTTCTTCAATGGTCATGTTTATTCTCCTTTCAATTAAAAGTTCTTCTTGCCGACAAAAGCAAGGTTTTCAAGCTTGATGGTCAGAACATCAGGCTTTTCATCAAGCTTGTTAAAATACGAAGCCTGAATCAAACCAGTTGCCTGAAGGTCAGCCTTCTTGATTTCCTTGCCATCGAGATAATACTTTACCTTGGACTTATTGGGCGTAGAGTGAGCCACAACGTAGATGTTGTGCTCACCAGCCTTGTTGGTATGCTCGATGAAACGGTCAGAACCAGCCATATAAGTTCCCCAAGTCCTCTGTTGGGGAGTGTAGCCCTGTTCCATCTTAGCCTTGATGGAAGCCTTATTGGTGCGGTTGATGCCGAAACGGACAGTTGCGAGAGTTTTCTTGTAGGCAACATGACCAGTCTTCTTTGCTGCGGCAGTAAGGGGGAGGTCACTGGTCCAGCCGATAGAGCAGTAAGTCCCCTTGTGGATAGCGTTGATAACGGTCATAGCTTCGTTCTTATTCATGATAAATCTCCTTTAAAATAAAAATATTGTTTGTGGGTTATTAGTCGGTGGTTGTTGATTTTACTCTTCTTCGTCAAGAGTCTCAGACTCTTTAACCTTTTCATAAGCAGCATTCATAGGGCAAAATTCGCAGGTGTCAGCGGTGCAACGGTTATGATTGATTTCATTGCGGCAAAAAGTGCTAATGAGGGACTTGAGATTAGCGATTTCGGTCTTAGTCATGATTTTGTTCTCCTTTAAATTAAAATAGATTTTTTATTTGATAAGTAGGTGAGGCTTACGCCGCCTCACCTACAATATCATACACACGATTGAGAAGAGGCATACCGTTGATAACAGCGGTAAAGCCCATAGGAGTCTTCGCAGTGCGAAGCGCGACAGGATGGCTTTCAAAGTCTGCTACAGCTTGCAAGGCACGAATTCCACTATTGGTAAAATTATCAAGGTCATTAGCCTTATAGCACTTCATCAGATAATCAATCTGACAAAGGTTACGAATCTGGATAATGTCCTTATCCTCAGCATGAACAGGGAACAGTTCCTTTGCCATCTCAAAGAACTGATTTTCACTGAAATCAATCTTTGCATATTCCTCACATTCCTTCTTGAACTCCTCAAGATACTGCTTCTGTCCCATAAGAGTGAGACGTGCCGCCTCAAGCTTATGATTCATAGAAGAACTATGACGAATACTGATTTCATTTACCATGCCTTTACGAGCACGAGCAAGGCAATTGGAACAGAAGATGCGAATACTGACATAGGAAATGGAGATTGCCCTGCTTCCATCGTGGGAGTTTTGAAGCAGGAGATAAGGCTTATAATCATCACCAAGAATATTCATTCCCTCCGTACTCATGGTAATGATGTTCTTAGCTCCATTGGTTCCATAACTTCCTGCGGTTTCAAAGTGAGCACCTTCTTCCACAAGAGAGTCGAGGAAGTCAAAGGCATCCTCGTTATTCAGAATCTCATAGTTGGGAGAAACAATGCCAAGGGACTGCATGGTATCAGTGCGAACCGTTGCAACCTTATCCTTGATTGCATAAGGAGTCTGAACCATAATTTGCTTATCTCCCATCACCTGAACAACAGGCTGGGTAAACTGCAACGGGAACTTCTCAACCTTATAGTTGAGTCCAGAAAGTTCGAGAGCCTGAGCAAGATTCCCAGCAGAGGTGATGTCCTTACCTACGCCATCAGTGAAAACAGTGCGCTGAACATTGTCAAAACGAGAGGCGATAGGAGCAACTTTCTCACTATTGAACTGAAGAATACCCATAATATTTCCTTTCTGCGTTTAAGCTCGCCAGCTTTTTGTTTTTGTTGAAATAATTATAACATGAGAGCTTTGGTTTGTCAAGGACTTTAGACTAAATAAAGTAAATTATTTAGTAAGAATACTTCCAAAGCAATCCGAAGAGGTCCTGAGTAAGTTTTTCGGCTTCCTCACGGTCTTCCACAAGCATACAAGTGTCGGAGCTAATGTCCTCTTTTAACTTAGCAAGAAGGTCGAGATAGCTGAGGTTGGTTTCAACAGTAATTTTCATTTTTGTTTCTCCTTTTTAATAAATAATTTATTATTTATGGTAAGGGTGGAAGAATTACTTCCACCCATATACCTTTTTAATGTATGGCGCGAGAGACCGAGTATAACGAGTAATGTCTTTCTTTGTGACTGTGCCGTTGTAAATCTTCCAAAGGAAGTTATCGGCTTGGTCAGAAGTGATATTGGGTTTAAATTCCCTGAACACGCAAAAATGACTTCCGTCATGATGCGTCTGGTCACATCTGAAGTCGTATCTATCCACATAGAAATCGGCATAGTCACAGTCACTGAAGAACTTAAGGCAATCTTTTACGTTGTGGTCATAAAGCTTATAACCACTGTGCTTGCCATCCCAAAGTCCAACTTCTGCAATGCAGACGATTCGACCTTGAGTATAAATGTTGAGATTCGCACGTTCATCGTCGAGATAATTCATATTGAGCTCATACATCTCTTCTCTGAGGGTATCATCGTCAACATCGGTAGGAAGCTCATTCAATTCCCTGTTTTCAAGCAATCCCTCCTTCCAGTTCTCAAGGTCAAGGTCGTAATTTTGCCAAATGTGTCTAATGGGTTCTCTTGATTTCATTGTTCATACCTCCAAATTTTATTTGAGTTTATTTTAAACCATTTTAGATGGTTTGTCAAGGGGTTAATAAGAATTGCAGAAGAAATCTTCTTTTATGAAGCATATCTTAAATCAAAAAAATATTTTATTCTCTTTTCTAATAATTACTTAAAGTTTCCAAGCTCTTTTAGTGCAGTGAAAAGTTCACCAGCCAAAACGTCATTAAGCTGAAACTCAAGTTTTTGCCCCTGAAAGTTAGTAGCAGAGAAATTGTAAAAACCATTTTCTTTGTTGAGACTAATAGCTGTGGCAGACCTATCATCATTAGCACTGATATTATAAGTTTTGTTAATAGTTAGCATTTGATTCTTCTCACTTTCTTTTTTTGTTGTAATTGTAGATGTAATGTTATAGAAAAAGCTGGGAATTATTTCCCAGCAATCTCATCATAATTTTCCCGAACGGAGCGAATTCGACTTTCATCTCCTCCCCGTATAGCCGTTAGGTCAGCTTAAATGCGTTGTCTGTTGATGTGAAGTTGATTTGTTAAAGGTTAACCCTCCATCACCTTTTTACAGAAAACTTTGTACTTCTGGCTATTAAGGACACCAATAATCTGTTCTTTGCGTTCGGGCTGGTTCTCGTAGTAATTGGAGTTATAGCTAAAATGCCTCTGATAAATCATCTCAGGGTTTTTCTCCAACAATGCTTCAAGAGGACAATAAAGGCTTACATCGACTTCTTCACCATTATGCTTATAAGGCATTTTGATATAGATGTCACAGGGACCAGAACTATAAGTAGGAGCATAAGCTTTGAACTTATACTTCTTCAGATAAGGATAAGCCATGAGAATTGCCTCTCTGAAAATTTCGCGAAGATAGACACTCTGATAATCAAGAGGGACAATATACTGGTAAGCATCTTCGCAATGGTCTCTTCTCCAACCATTATACTCTTCTGTAAACGTAAAATTTTTCCTGATTTCGGGGATACGAGAATAGTTTTGGGAGTAGTAATCACGATTTCCAGAAGGTGAAGACACGGGGATATACTTGATACCACAGACATCGCTCATTTTGATTTTCTCATTCACGAGCCAAAGAAGGACATGGGTGGGGAAGCACTTTTCCCACACATTCCATTCTCTGATGAATTTCTTAGCTCTTTCGTATCCAATAAATTCATCATTGTGGTAAGTACCCTGATACGGAGAGTAGATAATAGCCATAATTTTACTTCCTTTCTTAATACGCAAATGTTATTATTAGCATTCGGTCTTCTCAATGGTCATATCAAAATGTTCCTGACCACGCTCTTCAGATTCATCAATCTTTTCGTTGATATACTGAAGAAATTCTTCGCGATTCTCGCAGAAAATTGCGGTGCCATCTTCTTCACCAAGACAGAAGCTCAAAATCTTGTTAGACATAATGTTTCACTTCCTTTCTTAACTCAATTCATCCTCAAAAGCATCACGCTCATATCCATCTGAAAATTTTACTTTATACATTGGTCCAACATCGGGAATATCAACTTCTTTTTCAGTTAATGCTCGAAGAACCAACACAGGACTTCCAGAACGGTCATTTAATTCCTCACACCCTCCATGAGTATCAAAAATGTAATAATTGCCAATTTCAATTTTTTTCATTTTCTTTTTCTCCTTAATCACAAATGTTGTTTATTCCTCTTCCTTAGCGTCAGTAACTTCAAAGTCATCGGACCAAGAAATATCTTCTTTGCCATAGCCTTCGACCTTGCGGTAAGCGTCGAGTTCGGATTCGGCTTCAATCTGTACGAAGCCATAACGAGCAAACGTGACAGTGTAATTTTTCTTCATGATAATTTCTCCTTTAAAATAAATTTGATTGATATATAGGAAAGGGGAATTAATTCCCCTTAACCTTTTCACAGAACTCTTTATATGCTTCACTGTTTAAAACAGCGAGAACACTATTACGCATATTGATTCGATTTGCGTAATATTCCGAATTGTAGCTATAATGATGATTATAAATCATCTTAGGGTCTTTTGCTTTGAGTGCTTCAAGGGGACAATAAAGTGAATGTGTTGTGTCTACCCCATCGAACTCGTAAACAAATTTAATGTAGATGTCATGAGTCTTCGTTGAATAAGTGGGAACATAAGCATCAAACTTATAACCCCTCAAATAAGGATAATCCCTATAAATAGCATCATAGAAGAATTCCTTGAGTTCTATACTTTGAAATTGGCTTGGGATAACATACTGATAAGCATCTTCAATCTGGTCTCTTGTCCATTCACCTCTTCTTTCTTCGAAAATAAAGTTTTCTTTGACCTTGGGAAGACGCTCATAATTTTTCTCGTAATAGGCATTGGATTGACTATTACAAGGAATATATTTAATAGAGCAAGCATCTTTCATCTTAATTCTATTTTCAACCAGCCACAAAAGATTTTTAGGAGAGAAACATTCTGTCCAACCATCCCAGTTAGAAATGTACTGTTTTGCTCTATTGATACCAACAAAAGTATCATCAAGATAAGTGCCATCATAGGGAGCATAGAGTTTAGAAGTGTTTTTCATAACAAATTTCCTTTCTTAAATAAAAATATTGGTTTATTAAATATTATCTTTAAACCATTTCTTAGCCTGTTCAAAAGTCGTTCCAACTTCAAAATGCTTAACATCCTGAAAATAATTGATAATTTCCTTATCGTAATTGCAAACAGCTTTTAAAAGCACCCAATGGCTTGTGGGGAAGAAGTCTTTTCTTAAGGCATATTTACCATCGCTGCTGAAATAAACAGGATGCTGAGAAGAGGAATAGCCAGTAGAACGAATCCATTTAGTAGTAGTCTTTTTCATGATTTTTGTTTCCTTTCTATTTCATTTCAGTCTAACCGACCGCAATGCCAGACAATTTCAGTACAACCGACAATGGAGAGATAGTTCTTGATTTTATCAACCCATTGTTCCCAACTCCATTCTCCCTGTTTATTAGAACGTGGAATCATTTTGTACTTCTGACCTTCATATTTGAAAATCATACCGTATCCGATTGCACAACAACCTTTATCCTCAGACATCCTACACAAGTCTTCCCAGACCTGAGCAATAGCCTTGATGGCAGGAATTTTATTATCATCATAATCTTCAGGATGGAAAAGGATAATAGGGGAATTATACTTTTTAGACATAACAGAGTTCCTTTCTAAATAAAAATTTCAAAAAGTTCTTGACAAATGGTTCTTTGTGTGTTACAATACCTACAGAGTCAAGAGACCCGTAACCTCTTAACTCTGTAGGATATTGATTTGGGTTTTATGTTTAAACTTCCACGAAACCAGTTAGGACGATTACATAAAAGTAAACATTAAAACGATAGCTTACGCTTTTCACTTTCTACATGGCTTTCATCTCCTTTCCTCCTGAGACAAGGGTTTCATCTATGATGAACAGCTTACGGGGCTGGAATTTTAGATGGGAACAGGATTTTACTCCTGTTCCTTTTCTTTCTCTTCAAAGGGCTTAAGAGGGACACGATTTCGAGTGTAATACTTGCCTGTATTAATGTCCATCAAGAAATCTTGGTCACATTTTTTACAGAGAAACTTGATTTCATTTCCAAAATCATCTACTTCATACACACTCTCATCTCCGCAATAGGGACAACGAGGTACACGATACTGACCAAAGTGAATATCTTCCTGATATTCTTCAGACTGCGGTTCACTCCAAACTTTAACAGAGAAAGTATCACCAGACTTATCATCGGGGTCAATCTCTGCCATGCAAATGTCCTGTTCAACTATCTGTCCATCACGGATAAACGTAATAAACACACCATGGTAATTTTCTTCCACTTCAGGATAAATCCTGAACTGACCATTAGGTGTGTCGATGGATGCGTAAGGGACACTGTTCTTAGTTGCAGAATGCATCATCATCTGATTGAACACCTTGTTGTTTTTGTTGGTAGCCATTTCTTTTTCCTCCTGATAAATTGTTAAATTAGTACATATAATACTCATCATCGTGATGAATATACTTCTCAGTCAAATCTTTTAAAGGCTGACTGATTTTTACGGGCTTCTCTTTAAGGCGCGAATCCTTAAAAGCCCGATTTGTGTAGTATCGGAACTTGCCATGTCCCTTTACCATTTTGTTGTGCTTTTGAGCCTGTAAAACTTCGTGTTCGTTCATGCCCATATTGTTTCACCTCCTTTTATTTTGTTATTAATAATGGTATCTGCCCCCTTGGGGATTATCCTCCTTCCTTTTGTAATCAAATACCCTACTAATGTTATAAGCCCAAATACTATTCAGGCTGGCATCAACACAGGGCTGAACATGAATCGGAAAGTTAATCGAAGCGCAATACTCTTCAATCTTCTTAAGTTGGAATTTACGGAAAACGGTGATTGTTTCACCTTTGAGCAAAGCTTTGATGTCTGCTTGCTCAAGCGTATCAATCAAAAGATTGAGCTTGTTGTTGCTATCAATGTTATTGATAGCTTCGTTGAGGATACGAGTCCTCATGTTCTCAGTCTGAGACTGGTTTTCTTTACCAAACACGGAAGAGAGGATTTCTCCAAAAGCGTTCAGATTTTTATTTTCAGTAGTCATTTTACTTAGTCTCCTTTTTAATTTTAGTAGAAGTTAAAGTTTTCATTTCGTCTTCATCAAGCTGAGGAAGAATTTTAAGCTCGCTTAAGTACCAAGGCATTTGGCATTTCTTACAAATAACCAAATTGTTTGGCATGGTTACGAATTTATGAGAGTTGCAACCCTTCTTAGGACAAAACGCTGTGAATTTCATCTGATACACTCCTTAATTTTAAATTGAGGGAGATGAGCATTAAACTCATCTCCCTTGTTGTTTAAGCTTTGATAGAAATACTGAACTCAGTTGTTTCGAGTTCGAGCTTGAATACTTTCGCATCCCAGTTATCGTGGTTGCGAGTTTCGCAATAAGCGAACATATTATCGGGATTCTCGTAGGAAATGCAGTTTTCATCATCTATGAAATCATTGTCGTCTAACCATTCCCACGCCTCGTCAAAGTAGTACATTTCAACATAGTTGGTGACTACTTCATCATCAATTCCTTTAGCATCAAGGAAATCGGTGAATAGTAACTTTCTTGCTTCGTCGGCATTAGCACCACAATTTTGTGGAACATTGATTTCACGTTCAAGACAATCAACATAAAGATACATACTTTTATCCTCCTAAATTATTAATTAAAAGAAATACTTAAAATAACAGTCAACTGGCTTGACTGTTACTTTAGCCGATGAGCTCAAGCCCATTTTGGTTGTCTTGATGACATAACCAAAACGAGCTACAGCATCCTTTTCTGACCTTGCCACCACGTCACCTTCGTATAACTTGGATTGCCCTCCAAGCTGTGCAATATATGCCTTAACGTGGTATTTGCAACGCAATCCCATTATTCCACCTCCTCCTCTCTGTAATGAACGCATTTATCAACTCTGAAATAGATTCCATGATTGTACCAATATTCAACACGTTTAGCGTTGAATTGCTTGCGGTACAAACAAGTTTCTTTATTGCGGCAAGCACAACAAAGATTGACATTCTTTCGAAGATAATCTTGCTTCTCCTTAAGATTCATTTTCTTTTTCTCCTTTTTTAAGTGGCTATTTTAAATTTGGTGTGGATAAATAAACACCACCCCTGAAATTCCAGAGGTGGTGTATTATAAAAATAGATGGTTAATTTACGACAGATTGCTCTTCAGCCGTCATCAGACTATCGTAATCCGTGCTGAGGTGTCCAAAACACCAGCCCATAGAAGATTCATCCTCTTCCGTCAGATTAACAGCAGATTCGAATGCGGTGAGCATTTTATCCGTTTCGTCCTCCAACTCATCTTCATCGGTATCCCAAGGAAGCAGCTTCTGCATATAAACGGAAGCGCTACCATCACAAAATTTCTCTACGCGGACATTGATACCCATTCTGTTGGCTTTTTCCTTGATTTCCGAGGAAACGATATTAGCTTCAGCATAGTAGTTCACATTTACCAGAAAGCGGGACAGGATACCATAAACAGCACACTCGCAGATTTCACTGTTGATTTCTCTCGTCTTCAAAGTCGATTGCATATTGATATTCTCCTTTAAAATTTAGTATATGGGGGTTAGATTTCTTGGTGGCTATTTCTTTTTATTTGTAACTGTCTGAAAGAAGAACCCACTCCTCCCCATTGCTATCAATAATATGGATTGTATCATCATTGATAGTGACTGATTCAAGGTTGCTCATCCATGCTTCCACAATCTCTACATGAGAAGCCATAGCTGACTCTTCAGCGTCAGACAATCCTGTTTCATATCCTACTTGGAAAGACCCTGTAAGGTCTTCATGACTATAAATAGTATCGTCTTTAATCTGATAGGACTTTTCTCCCATGTCCCAGCCAAGCCAGAACATGAAAATAGAACATAGAGTTGCGACCAAAGCAACGATAAGACCGATATTTTCCTTAACCTGATTTTTCATTTTTCAATACCTCCAAATTATTTTAAAATAATACTTGACAAACGCTAAACCATGTGGTATAATTCTCTCAAGAAGTGAGGAATCCCGTATTATTCTCTCACTCCTTGAGGCTATTGGTTGATACCTATTAGAACTTTAAGTTAGACCCTTAAAGCTCAATTACGCCACCAACGTAGATGGCGTAGACCACAAGATTGAATCTGTAGTCAACCTACTTTGTGAGTGTCATTAGCTCACCTTCCTTTCTTCCTCTAACTGAGGGATTGTCCATCTATACGGGCTGGACTGATAGGAAAAGATTGAACGACTCGTTGCGGGAGTCGTTCTTTCTTTTTTACTTGCCTTCAATAACTTTCTCAACAAAGAGCCCCATGCACCCTTCAGGATGCTTCGTGGAAACATCTTTAAACTCCTTACGCTGTGCGTCAATAAATTCAGTTGACGTTGCGTATTGTTCAAGAGCTTTAACAAGCTTAATTGTCTTAAGCATATCATTTCCATAACGCTTGTAGGCTTGATAGCCAATGTTGAGACTGGCTTCTACATAAGCTTTGCTGTCGTGGTCAGCCCAACCACTTAAATCAATGAGTGCAAGAGCATAAGATCGGAAGAGCGTCGTGTAGGGAAAGAGTGTAGATCTCGGTGGTCGCC
>ERZ1024431.27-NODE-27-length-26930-cov-20.455888_pt1 | contig 26930 bp, 41 predicted proteins | sample MGYA00520782_ERZ1024431 | MGnify/ENA primary metagenome ERZ1024431 (study PRJEB33242, sample SAMEA3444288) | Homo sapiens | biome: Host associated; feature: Gastrointestinal tract; material: Stool | place: Uganda | collected 2011-01-01 ...
ACGACGTATTGATAATCGGCATAATGTTTTCGGATAAAAGAAACTGTTTTATCGCCCTCGAGGGGGGTGAACCTCGACCGCGCGCAGTCGCGGGTGAGGTTCATCGGGGGTGCACACAATTAGATAGATAATTCTAAATGTAATTATAATGTATGCCTGTCGCGCGAAGCGCACAGGGATATAGAGTAAGTCAAACACACAATTAGATTATAATTTATAATGTATTCTAAGTGTGGTGGGCGCTAAGTGGACTACTAGATGGAGCATTAGGTTATAGGTGTAATTCTAATGTAATTCTAAATGTAATTATATTGTAAGTTATAAATGTAATTCTAAATGTAATTATAATGTGATGAAACGCCTATGTGTGGGCAGGCAGTAATTCTAATGTAATTCTAATGTAAGTTATAAATGTAATTTATAAATGTAAATAAAATGTATGGCGTAGACAAGGGGGTAGGCGGCGTGTAATTCTAATGTAATTCTAATGTATGTTTGAAATGTAATTTCTAAATGTATGTCTTAAATGTATGTCCTAAATGTAATAGGCTCTCCCCTCCAGGTCCTTCCGGGCCACCCTTGGGGTAGTCTGGAGCCTCTTTTGGGTAGGGGAAAGAGGAATATGCGCAAATTTTTCCCACATTCAAATTTTTCCAAGAGAAAAATTCCACCATAAATTTCTTCTAAATTTTCCAAAAACTCTATAAAAAGTATCAAAACGTATACTAAAATTTGACAAGTTCCAAAATGTATGGTATAATGGGAGGGGAGATATAAGCCGTCCGCGCGCAAGAAAGAAGCCTGGGAATGACCCAGGCTAGTTTTCCCCCATAAAAAGGGTGGGGGTTTTTCGGTTTTTCTGGTTTTTACGGGCGCTGTCAAATTTTCTGACGTGTTAAATTTTTTCTAGACGAATAAAAAATTCTAAAAAAATAGCAGAGTATTTCACTCTGCTATTTCTATATATAAAATTATAATTTATTTTTCAACAATAGGAAGTTGCTTCCATTTTTCCATAAACTCGTGTTCGGGAATTTTTGTAAGTAGCAGATCTTTGAGCTCATTATATGTGACTTCACGCGGGCCTTCTTTGGTCTGAACGATACGAATTTCTGGCTGAAGCAGAACATCATTTGCTGTGAGCGGAGGGTCGTGAGGTGTCTCATAGAAATTGAGCTTTCCGTCTTCCTCAATTATATACCCACAGTTTACCAAGTCTGCCGGCGCGCGTCGTGCGGCATCAACAGATAAACCATAAACATTTGAAAAGTCTCTTGGGGAATAGTCTTTCTCATAGTTGTTCTGATTGGATGCAAGATATAGATATAATTTGAAACCAGAAGGGGTAAGTAATCTTGCGGCGGTTGCTAACGCTTGACAATCAATAGCAAGATACTGCTTCTTTTCTGAGAGAGGATTAGAACGATGGATTGTTATAGTCTTTTGATTTTGATAGTGAGCCATAATAGACACTCCTTTTTTGATAGAATAAAATGATAAACTACTGATGATAGTGAGCCAGCTTTTGGCGAGCGCGCTCTAGCAAAGCGAGCCAGAAAAAGCTGGCTCATATTTAGCTTTTTTGCGCATATTCCTTTATATTACTTATGTAAAATTTACATAAGGATGTATGAAAATTTACATAAGGATGTAGGAAAATTTACATATACTTTGCTTATTTTTCGTTTTTTTATGGTCGCTATGCGCGCCTCCTATAGCTAAATTTACAGAAGGGTTAGGAAAATTTACATATACTTTGGTATACCTTATGTAAATTTTACATAAGGTTATAGCTAATTTTACATATACCTATAGCTAATTTTGCGTATACCTTATGTAAAATTTGCGTATACCTATAGCTAAATTTACATATACCTTATGTAAATTTTACATATACTCTTCTCCTATTCTATATATATTATATCACAGCTTTTGGGAAATTTCAAATTTTAGTTTACTTTCGGGCTTACTCTGCGCCCGCTCGATAATATACCACTTTTATTATAACATAAATTTTCTAAAAATGCAAATTTTCTGCGCAGCTCTCATCCAAAATTTGACTCGCACCCGTGCCCCAGCTTTCCAGCTCTAGCTTTCTTGCGCACAAAATTTGACAGGCCTATCCAATGCTCTTCCTATGTGGTGCGCGCATCATAAAATTTGACACACAACAAAATTTGCGTCAATGATTTAGTGATTTAGTGATTTACTATGCTAAAGAAAATTTGACAAAAATGAAAATCTAACCTAAGATAGGTTAGATTTTAGGATAGAATAAAAAAAGAGGGAGAATTAGATTTCTCCCTCAATAGAATAATTTACATATTTATAATGTAACTCAACTTGGTATTCCTTTTCGCATCGTGGACAATGATAATAACAACATTCTGTATGGTAATCATCTCCATACAAATCATCATATGTATCGTCCAAAACTAAAACCGCGCCGCAATTCGGACATTCAATTCTTTCCATTTACTCTTCCTCCTCTTCATACTCACACGGCGGGATATCTCCCGCGCACTTCGCTTCAAACTTACACGTGGGATAGGTTTCATCCTCTTCGCGCCAACAATACATACAATCTTTACAAGTCATTACTTTTCCTCCTTCTCCAGACAAGAACCTACTTTATCGCCTGTAAAGTAATGACAGCATTCTTTCCATAAAGGACAATATTTTTTGCACTCCGCTTCTTTGCAGTTATATACTCCGCAAGCCTTTAAAAGGAAAACAATCTCACTATTAGTCAAAGTTTTCATTTCATTTACCTCCTTTTGATGGTTCAATTATATCGCGCTCGCGCCATAAAGTCAAGAAAAACATTTCCAACCTCTAACCTATCTTAGGTTAGAAAATACTCCAAAAACTTTCCCTCGCTAAATCATTAGCGAGGGAAAACTTTCAAATATCGGCGCGTCCGACAATTCGGAACGGGAAAGCAACAATTCCATACGCAAACTTCCCCTTTGTGCGCTTGTGGATAATGGAAAAAATTTCCGTCTCAATTTCGGCGTCATTCAGTGCCGTGTGCGCTTCCTCAAAATCAGTCGCGCCCGTGATAAAGCGGAAAGTAGTTTCTGCGCTTGTCTTGTAGTATTTGCCGCTCTCGGTTTTCCAACCGTTTTCCTTGCACGCTTCGCGGTATTCATCGCTGTCAAGGATATGTTCACAAGCCAAACCCCAGAGGTCAAACAGCGGATACGACCGACCACGGAAACGGAACACTTCCGGCTCATACTCTTTCTTCGAGGTATAGCGCGCCTTGCTTGCGATGTTGTCGCAGATGCGATTCTGGAGGGCTTCCCAGTTATGGAAGTCTGCGCTATACAGTTTCGAGATGTAAAGCTCGGTAAACGGGATTGCTTTCTTGAAGTCAAAGTTGGCATTGTAAGCTCCGACGCCTACCACGTCGGCAAGATCTGCTTCAAGTTTCGCGGACGCTTCGCGCCACGTTGCAAGCTCAATCGTTCCCGCTTCAAGCGCTTCAAGGTAAATCGGGCGCTTGGACGCATAGTAAGCAGTATTGAAAATAGCAGGAACAGAAAAAATCTCGGTAATGAGATAGTTACGGCGGCGATAAACGTTACCCTTGGCGTCGCAAATCGTCCAGCCCAAATCATAAATAAGCGGCTTTGCGATAGCTACGGATTTTTTCGCTTCCGCGGACAACTCCGACGCATAGGGAAGCGTCGCAGTTTCGCAGTCGAGGACGCAATAGTATTTGCGGCGGCGGTCAAGTTTCTTCTCGGCAATAGACATAATATATACTCCTTTTCTGTCGGGGCGTAACTTCTTTTCCCTCCTGACATTATGTATTATAGCACACCCTATATAGGAAGTCAATAAAAAGTTAGTGGGGTTCTAACCTATTTTAGGTTAGAAAAATTCTAAAAAAGCAGGGGATTACTCCCCCGCTTTCGCCTTTTCCTTTTCGGCTTTCTTCCGCTCCCGCTCGGCTTCTTTGCGCTTACGTTCGGCTTCCTTGGCCTCGGCTTTCTCCGCCTTGTCCGCGAGCTTAGCGCGATACTCATTGGCGAGCGCATACCCGTCCGTGCCGTCCTCCTCGTCGGCTTTCTTCGGGATAATGACGGACAGCTTCACCCACCTATCCTCCCCAGCCTCAACGGTCGGGAACATAAGCGTTCCGGAAGCGGTCTGCATGACCTCTTCGCCGTCCTCCGTGAGGACTTCGACCAGACGCGCAAGCACGCGCGCACGCAGGGCATCATTCACATTTACTTTCTTTTCCATTTGGGATACCTCCTTTATCTTTGTGAGTATATGATACTATATATTGAGGGAAAAGTCAAGAAAAACTTTCAATGGTTCTAACCTATATTAGGTTAGATTATGATGGCTTGCGCCATCAACGAATAGTGAGTTCTGCATTGAGTTTTTCAACTAAATCGCTATTTTCAAAAGTGCAAAGGTCGCCACTTTCAACGACAATTGCATTACAAATGGTGTTATTACACATACAATTACGGGTACGCATAAGAACAGTTTCGTTCCACATAAAAACATCTCCATTATTGAGTGTTTCAAAAAGAACCGTATTTTTCTTTCTCATATCATTGATTTGCATTTTGTGTCCCTCCTTTATTTTGTAATTGTATTATACTACATAGTCCGCATCTTGTCAATCAATCTCTAACCTAATATAGGTTAGAAATCCCAATAAAAAAGTCCGCCCTCAACCGAGAGCGGACAAAATTTTCATAATCTGCGACGGGTCGAAGCTGTATTCTCCCCAGTTTTCGCGGTTCTTCTCTTCATCATCGAAAAGAATATCTTCCGCGCCGAGCTTGAAAGTTTCTTTCGGTGTGCCGTACTCTACAACGTGGATGGCGTCCCACTTGACGGAATGGAGATGGCGGTCAAGCCACTTTTCCTTGGCTTCGCGCACAGCTTCAAGATAGGCTTTCGAGCTTGCCTTACTTCCCCACGAGATAACGCCGATGGTGTAGCCTGCGCGATGGAGTTTATTGAGCTTGCGGGCGAGCGTGCGCATATTTCCGAGCGGTCGAGCTTGGGCGTAGGGATAAACATCTTCTTTGCGAAGATAGTCAAGCCAGTTTTCGACCTCATACGTCCGAACAAGTGTGCCATCCAAATCAAACCAGATTGTCATTTTTTCGTCTCCCTTCATCTTTGTATACTAAGTATAACGCATATAGATATAAAAGTCAATAAAAACTTTTTCTTTTTCTAACCTATTTTAGGTTAGATATTCCCAATACATTTTTTCACCAGTTTCGGGATGTTTACCGGCACTCTTACGTTCGCCAGTCAAACATTTACTAATATTCGCTTGCGGAATATTATAATGTCTACTTGCTTCACTTTGTGAAGGGAAAATTTCTCCTGTAGTAATACAACGAACTGGTTTACTATTCTTATCAGAACCTGCTTTGCGCCATTCATCAATTTGTGCCTAATGTTTTTCGGGATTTTCTTTTTGCCATTTGATGCGCCCATCTTGGAGTTTTTCATTTTGTTTCTATCTTTCTTCGGGATGGTCTTTCCAATATCTTTTAGCACCTTCAACAAGAGGAATAACCACTTTCTTTTGGAAGTCCTCTGGATTATCAAGACGCCATTGTTGAAGACGTGTCCCGTTTTTTTGATATATTTCTTTTGCTTGTTCTGGATGCTCTTTCATCCAAGTTTGGCACGCACGCCAACCATCTCCTTTTGTTCCTCCCTCCATTGCATTATAAAAATGGTCATCTTCTACTGCATTATATAAATCAATATAATATTTTTCTTTTTCGTCGGCTTCTTCTCGCGTCGCGCAGAAACAAATTATTTTTTTAGAGAAATTTTCTTTTCCGTATTTATTGATTGCTCGCGTAATGCCCAAACCGCTTCCTAAATATGCGTCATTTGGCTTACCTTTATGCTAACCAATATATTGTTTGCCATTGATACTATTTGTTGTTATATAAATATAATATTCCATATTTTCCCCTCCTATTTTCTTTATTATATCATATAATTCTGTCTATGTCAAATTTTGAAAATATAAAATCTAACCTATTTTAGGTTAGAATATTTGGGTATCAGAACGATACCCGCGCGGGAATGGGAATAACTTCCACATCATCATTATACGAATGGAGGGCACCATCAGAAAGAGAAACTGCGTTGATAGTGCATGCCTCGTCTGAGATAAAAGCGTCCTCGGTTTTCATATGCAGACGATTTACTTCGTTCTCTACAACAAAAAAGCAGTCCCCTTCGGAAAGTTCACCAAAACGATTTTTAGTTTCAATAATCATTGTATTTCCTCCTTTTTTTTATGGTTGTATTATACTATACTATGCGCGCGCTGTCAATCATAGTCTAACCTATATTAGGTTAGAATAATTTTATGTGAGAATATTCACATATTGATTTTGAAAAGTCTCACAGCCGGGAATCGAACCCGAATAACCAATCCCACCGACTACGTCCACCGTGACCTGTGAGGAGATAGAGGGGAAGGGGAATTGAACCCCTTGAGTGTCGTGCCGTGGTTGGTTCTCACTCACCGAGAGTTCTCTATCTCTTTTGTGATTATAATATACCATAAAAAATTTCAACTGTCAACCAGCTTCTAACCTAATATAGGTTAGAATAATTTGATGGCGCGGGCGCCATCAAGAGATAACAAGCTGAGCTTTCACCGGAGTCACTTCCGCATTGTCATCGAAGTAGGCTCCACCGCCGATGCTCATATTGATAGCATTGTAAAGCTCTCCAGTGCTCGCAGACAGAAGCTCCTGCGTGCTCATATACAGAGTACCGCGGCAAGAGAAAGCCTCTCCAATAGGAACCATTTTGTACGCAACCGTATTTTTACCCTTATAAATGATTTCCATTCTTTCGTCCTCCTTTATTTTGTACTTACAGTATACACTAAAATTTCTCAAATGTCAAACCCCAATTTTGGGATACACCCCAAAACCTAACCTATAATAGGTTAGAAATACTCCAAAAAAAGAGAGGGGAAAAATTCCCCTCACTTACTCCGCGTCCGCGGGATGGGCAACGTAACTCTTCTGCGCGCCCTTGCCCTTGACCTTGACATCCTCAACGTCCAGCTCACCGAGCGCGACAAGCTGACGGAGCAGGGCGGACGCCTTAGGCGTGGACAGCTCAAGCTCAACGGCAACCTCGGAGGTCAGGCGCTTCTTACCGTCGTGCATCAGGTTGCGGATGGCGTCGAGGATGGGCGCATTCTCGGCGAGCTTCTTAGAGTTGACGCGAGCCGAAGCCTTTTCGCGCTCCTTGGTAAGCTGGTCAAGCATAGACTGAGCCTTTTCGCTCATTTCGTCGGAGAGGTTCGCGCTAATCACGTTCGCAAAAAATTCCTTGTTCGTCATAGTGTATACCTTTCTGGTTTTTGGGTCTTGTCCTTGACCTTTGAATTTTAGGAGATTTCGTATCCCCTTTACGAGTATTATATTACCACATGATTAGAAAAATTGCAAGAGAAAGTTTTGGGATTCTAACCTATGATAGGTTAGAGTAGAGAGGAAGATTACTCTTCCTCTTCGTCGCTTGCAAGACGGACTTCAAACGCTTCATACATATCGTCCCATTCTGCCTTTTTGCGCGCCCATTCAGCGAATTTTTCGCGCGCTTCATCTCTGTCGGCATCGGTGAACTCAAAGATTTCATCGAGATAGTAATTTTCTTCAAGGAAAGCATTGAAGTTTTCTTTTGTTTTCCAATTGTCCATAAGATCATTGAAGTATTCTTCGTGCGCGCGGTCGGACATCATGTCGTTGTCGAAAGAACTATACCATACTGTCATTGGGGTATCCTCCTTTTCTTTTGTGAGTATATGATACCATATTTGCGTGAGCATGTCAATAACGGGATGGGATAGTTCTAACCTATGATAGGTTAGAAATGCCGGATTGGAATTATTTTCCAATCGGGCAAATAGCAAGTCCGCGCTCTTTGAGATATTGAATTGCGAGAGAAGAATCTCCATAATTCAGAATATCATTCAAACTTACTTCTCGCGGGACATAACTATATTCAATAATAAGGGTATGTGGTTTCTTGTCAAGAGAACTCCACATAAAAGGCTTACTTTCCACTTCCAGCCCATAAAATTCTTTTCTGAAAGGCTTTTTCCATGACCATGAAAAAATACCAGCACCGCCAGGAATAGAGTTGATAGCTTCTTTAAGGTCAGTAAATGTAAATGTTTTTGTGGCTGTATTGGCTTCTTCGGAAAGAAGGAATCCGCGCGTGCGGTTCTGAACTTCCTCTCCGTCAAAGAGAACACGGACTTTGAGAGTATACGAGTTAAGCATTGGATTGTCTCCTTTTCTTTTGATGGCATAAATATATCATATTCGCGCCGAAAAGTCAAGATACTTCTAACCTATTTTAGGTTAGAAAAATAAGGGACACCTGTCCCTTACTTTATAATCGCATAATTTTTTGCATACCAAAATTTTTCTGGAATTTCCATAACAGTAATGAGTACAATACCATCGTCAACTTTACCATAGATAAACACATAGTTTTTGTATACCCGAAGAAGCTGATTATCTCCGCGGAACTTTTCAGCCGTATATTTCAAGTAGCCCTCAAACGGCGTCCCCTCGTAGCGTTCAGCCTCTACTCCGCGCGCGTAGGCTTGGCGTGCGATTTTGGATATAGAAATATTGTAGGTGAGATTTTTGCGCTCGCGCCATCTTTTGAAAGCGTGGTCTGAAATGATAATAGTTTCCATAATTTTGGGATGCCTCCTTTTTCTTTATGGTCTTATTATACCACAAAGAAAGAAAAAATCAACACCCCTCTAACCTATATTAGGTTAGAAAAAATTGCAAGAAAAATTCCACACAATTATGGGACACAAAAAATTGCAAGAAAAAATTCCATTGCGCGGACACCATAAAATTATTGAAAAGTATGGTGCCCGCGCCGTGTATGTGTGTCTCAATATCTTACTTCTGTATAGAGACGTGCAACACCGGAAATCATAGAGTACACGCCTACCAATTCTTGAATGACGAAACGCGCCATAGAGATATCGCCAACATCAATCGCGCCGACACTACCAAAAATAAGTGCAATCCCTACAATGATTTTTATCCATTTGCCCATTAGAGTATTCCCCTCTCTTTCTTTATATATACATTATATATTATGGAAACCATATTGTCAACATAGAGTTATGTGAACCGCGCGAAACTCTAACCTATATTAGGTTAGAAAATATAGTGAGAAAAGACTTCACTACAGTAAAGTAGTGAAGTCTTTCTACTTAGTACGTATCATACCCCATCATTTCCGCCGTATAATCGTCGTCAATGGAAATAAATTTCGGGTCGTCAAAATAGAAATAAGCAATTCGATCGGCGCTGTCGATGTTGTTGGCGACCACATAGAAATATTCTCCGGTCTGATTGTCATAATACAAATAATTCATAGTAGTATCTCCTTGTAATTTAGTCTTGTGAACGGGAAACAGGGATCGGCTGGCGGTATCACATAACTCTCTCCAACGGGTCTTATCTCCCGTTCACATTATGAATTATACCACATTATAGGGAAAAGTCAAATGGTTTCTAACCTATATTAGGTTAGAATTATGGGGTAGAGAAAACTTTTCCACTCTAAAGTGGAAAAGTTTTCGCCCCAAAAATCACTGGTCAATGACGTACTCAATTTTTCCCGTTTTGTCATTCTTCACAACAACGACACCCGCACCGAAAAAAGTAGCATAGTTATCGGCGAGTTCTTTGGCGGTCTCAAGAGATTCCACGCAAGGCTGAAACATAGAGTAGGATTTGAAAATGATTTCGATAGTGTACATTGTATATACCTCCTTGATTTATTGTACCTATATGATACTACATATATACTCTATTGTCAATACCCTATCGGGACATTTCTAACCTATATTAGGTTAGAAAAAATTTTGAGCGGGACAAAACTTCCAGCCAGTAGCTTTCGCACTTTAGTGTGCGAAAGTGGGACTCCCGCGCGGGGGCGCGCGAAAAATTTCCAGCTCAGCTTCGAGCTCCAGCCTCCAGCTCAGCTCCCCTTTGGGGTATGGGTGGGGCATGGGTGTGGGTGTGTGGGCGCGCCCGCGCACTCGTTCCATGCGCCGATATCGGAATCTTCCACTTTTACACGCTAAACTTCTACACTTTATCATGCTAAATCACCACACTTTCACACACTAAATCGCTACACTTTCACGATGTAAAGTGCGACAGTTTATTACACTAAAGTATTATTCCATACTACAATTATAACACATAATGCATACATATGCAAGAAAAATTTTCCCCTTTTCTAACCTATATTAGGTTAGAGAATATTTATCCATTTTTGGGCGAAAAATATGCATAAATATGCAGAAATCCATAGGTTAGAAATGATTTTTTGCATAAATATTCATGCATAATATTCATGCATATTCATTCATTATGCATGGATAAATATGCAAGGTTGATTACAGGATGTATACTTTTACGCTTTAGTGCGGTAAAGTGGCAGGGTAAAAAAAAGAGAGACGGAATTATTCCGTCTCTCTCACGTTGCGCTTGCCAAACCAAAAATCACCGTTGAATTCGGGCATATCCATACCGGCATACCAGTCAAGGCGAGTATAGATATCTACTTCGTCGGCGATGTCGCACAAAAACCAGTATTCATCTTCGGCATCGGCATAATCTACAAAACCGCGCTCTTTAATGATACCCGTTTTGTAGGATTTGGTAACAATAACGGCGCTGTACTTTTTGATTTCGTTTTTCATTTTTTCAATCTCCTATTCAAAAATTTGTATTTGGTTTGGGGCTGGTATTACCAGCCCCGCATAGCATTATCGATATCGTCACACAGCAAGAGATAGGCTTCTTCTTCGTCACCGTCGCACTCTTCGATGTAGCGGGCAAGCTCAGCGTCAAAACGCGCCTGCTTCTCACATCGAAGGTCAAAATCTTCGATCCAGCACCAGCCCCGCGACTCGGAAGGGATATCAGCAGACACACGGGAAAAAAGCACGGCTTTGAATGCTTCCACTTCATCCCGAGTCAGCGTTTCCGCTTCCGGCACACGGAAGGCTTCGAAGCAATAGGAGTTACCCAACTCGTCGATCACAATGAGTCTCAAATTCTTTTCCATTTTTACACACTCCATTCTTATTTTTGGGGCTGGAGTCAAAACTCCAGCCCGATCTCGCGCATAAATTCGACAGCGTCAAAAACGTTGCTAGCCTGGCTTCTCAGATCGAGAAGCTTCTGAAGCTTTTCCGTCAACGTGTGCGCGTACTCGTTCAACGAGTCCAGCGTTTCATCGTCGCCGGCGTTTTCAGCAACATCCATAGCTTCATAGTTTTTATCTTGCTCAGCGATAACGGCATAATAGGCGTTATCGATACGCTCGCAAAAATCACAATACTTCTGAAAACGTTCGTCAAAATTATTCATTTTATACCTTCCTTCCTAATGGTGAGTCGGCGCTTTTTCAGCGCCGACTCGGTCTGTTTTACTCTTCCAAAATGCCGATACTTACAAGAGTTTCTTTTTGTTCTTTTGTCCAACGCTTCGAGATATCGCGGAGTCCTTGCGGCGTCCGGCGTTTGGCATAGCGGCTTTTTGGAGTCAAAATCTCTTTTACCGCGCACTCAAACGCGATTCCCGCGACTCCGTCCGACTTCGGGGATTTTTCAAGCTCCCGCGCATAATGGCGATTATATCGAGCTTCAAAAGTGGACTCGGACTCGTCATATCCGAGCATATGCAAGACTTCTTTGAGCGTATAAAAACGCTCAAGCCAGTCACGCATACGCGCTTCCGACTTTTTCCCCGCGCACTCCCGAATGACTCGACCGGAGTCAAGCGTCCAACGGAAGACTCGCGGGCGATAAAATCCCGACTTCGAGTCAAATCGGATAACTTCGCCTTCACCTTCGAGCGCTTCCACGACGGCGGAAGGCGGCAAAAAGCGCGCGTTTCGGAAAAGCTCCGCGCCGGTCTCGCCTTCGGGCGTGAAGATGGTAGCACACGGATTAAAGTGCTCCAACTCCGTGTAATTGGTCATTCCCTTTTTGACTTCAACTTTATGCATTATGATACTTCCCTTCTTTAATCTGTAAAAGTGTAGCTTATGGAAGGCTTCACGCGCTTCTTGCATCGTGGCATCGTTGCGAAAAGGGTATAGTAGCCCCTTTGCCGACGCTCCGCCCGCGCGTGAAAACGGCGTTCATTATTCACTTGACAAGGTTCGCCGCGCGCGCCGCGCGCGTACCGGAGCAAGTTTTCCGGTTTTTTGCCCCCCCTTCATCGGGACAAGTGTACTATAGCAGATAGTTAGAAGAATGTCAACACAAAAATGCAATTTTTCAAAATTTTTTTTCGCCGTTTCTGACCGGGCGAAAAGCCGCCGAAGCCGCCGCCGATCAAGCGGAGACGGGGGCGTTTCCGTGCCGCCGCCGCCGCCGCCGCGCCGGAATTGCTTTTTACTCGCGGGGGATATTTTCCGGCAGGCAGGCACTGTCCGCCCCACGCGGACACCGGCGTGGTACATTTTCCTCACGAATCTAAAATTCCAAACCCAATTCCCAAACCCAAACTAAAATTCCAAATCCAAACTCAAAATTCCAAACCCAAAATTTGAAATTCCCCACCCACCTGTGGTATAATATAAGTATGGGGAGAAAATAGATGTCTCCCTATACTACACCCTAAATTATTGATATACAATGGAGGTGAACTACCAAATAAATGTCGGACACAAAACAAAAACACAAGCCAACAAAGTACGTCCCACCCTACACCCTAGACTTTAGCCTAAGTGATGCAACCGCGCGCCAAAAACTAGTGGATGGGATACTCCAGGCATTAGAGAAGTCGGGACGAAAACCCAACCAAAAAGACCTAGATTTATTGTCTAACTACCTTTTGTGCGGAGAGGACCCCAACGGCTACAATCCGGTACGCTCCAAAGACATAGAACTTGTGGGGTACTCTACCCCATCTCGGCCAAAAGAATAGTCCCTGGAAGCCCTAGTGGAGAGCCCCACCTTTTCCGAATCCCTCTTCCACCAAGGCCCCACGCGCTACACTACCCCAAAGCCCAATTTGGAGCGCGCATCCTTTGACCCATTGCTAGGTGCTACGTCCAATACACCAGGTAATGAGGTCCGCGCCATACAACCCAATACACCAACCCCTCCTGCCTTAGAGTGTATGAGGTCTCTTTGGAAGCGTATCGACCGTCTAGACGACGCTCTAACCCATCCAGGTTTAACTTCCCAACAGACTTACCACTTACGCAAACTCTTACTCGAACTGCGCCGAGAGCAATACACCATCGGCGACTTTATAAAGCCCCAAATCCAACTCCACTCAGTAGTTTAGGACAAATATCGCGGAGAAGAAACCGAAACTGGCCTCTTGTGGGATACCGATGCATTCCCCATTCTACCTATGGGCCTATACAATGCGCGCCACCCTTAGCCCAAATTCTCTAAGCCATATACTATAAACCTACCTGATGAGCCTTTGCGCGAGCCAAAGAATGATTACTTCTTGGACTTCCGTAATTGGAAGCACATTTACTGGATGAATGAGTTTAGAGAAGATTTGGAGGATTGGAGTGTGGGAGATGCGGAGAGCGCTATACCTGCGCTTTATGCTACGCTAGACTTTTATGCGTCTCTCGCCCATCTGCGCCCTGCGCAAAAACTTATTTTCCAACTAAAATCCTAGAACTACACTAACGAGTTCATTTGTAGGGTTCTCCACGAAAAGCTAGGTGTAGATTATAGCGAACCTTACATTTCCACAATATACACCAAGCAAATTTGTGAGGGAATAGCCAACGCCGCACAACTCCATTGGGATACTTTTTGCGCGCGCAAGAACCCCAAAAATTTCAAACAATGCAAGGATTGTGGGGCAATACTACTTATGGATGGGCGCAATTTTGCACGGTCCTCTCGCAATGCGGGAGGATGGAATTGCAGGTGTAAGTGGTGTGAAAGAGAAAAACGTAAGGCTCAGTAGTGATTGGGCAACTTATACAAAAAGATAGATAAATTTTTGGACTGCGCGCACATACAATTGCGTAGTCTCGGAGGAAAACATTGCGTTATAGTAAGATAAAGAAACAGATTGGGGCTGAGGTAAGCTCCGAAGAACTCCTTCACTTTGTGGAGTAGAGTATGAAATTGAACCCCGTGGAATTTATGGGGCTTTTGAAAATTATGTGTGTTGATGGCTGGGTGAGAGGATGCCCTAAGGTGGGGGATAGTTTATTGGGAAATTCTGGAAATGAGTTTCAGAATACTACCCCTCTTGAGCCTGCTACGCAGGCTCAAGAGGCAGAAGAAGATTGGATTATGATGGATAAGCATAATGGATTGAAAGATGGATTTTCTTCTGAATTAGAGGTGCGCGAACCCATAAATTTGCAAAATGGAGGGCTATCCGTTGAGCAAAATGATGCTGTCCGCGCCCTCAAAATAGATAGTGCAAGTAAGATATCTAATTAGAAAACTGACTTAGAGACGCACAAACCTATGACTTTAAAGAGTTGTAATTTGACTATCAAAAAAATAGAATCAATTCATGCTCTCGGAATAAATGATACAAATAAAGCATCTAATTAGAAGACTAACTTAGATTGCGCGGGCTCCATAAAAATGGAGCATGGTAGTAAGTCCAAACCCCATCGAACTGTGCGACCTCTTGAAGAAATGCTATCTGAGGTAATTGACACATACCTCACTCTTGGGCGAAAACAACGTCAAGAAATAGCAGTTCTCTTATACTAGATAACCGAAGAAAAGGAAAAGAAAACTTAGAAATAAGGAGGCTAGATATGCCGACACCGAAGAAAAAAGTTATTTTCCAAGATTGTGAGAAATGCGGGCGCACGTATGATAGTTCTAACTATCTTCCCACCCGCTCTCTACTTTGCCCTTCTGGGTATATTCACATTTGTAATAGATGCTTAGAAAAATGGTTTGTGGAACAGCCAGAAGAGACTAAATGGGAAGCCATTGACAAGATTTGCTAGTTGGTTGATGTTCCATTTATTCCTGCGCGATGGTAGAAATTGTATGATGACCAAAAAGAAAAAGCAATTTCTACCTATGTGGCCATATTCCAATCTGCGGAATATTCTCACATTGGTTGGCGCGAGTACCAAAAAAAGTATGAAGAACTACGAGAAGAAGGAACTCTAGACTATCAGGTTATCCCTGGTTTGGAAGCCCAACGGCGCGAAGAATTGAAGGCCAAATGGGGCTCTAACTATGATGATGAAGAATTGTAGTATTTGGAACGCCTTTTCCAAGGTGTACAAAATACTCAAAATATCAATGGCGACCTCCAAATGGACTAGGCGTTGAAACTTTGTAAGTTGAGTTTGATTATTGATAGTCGTATTCGTGAAGGTGCAGATATTGACAAGATGCTTGGGTCTTATGAGAAGTTGGTAAAGATTGGAGAATTTACGCCAAAGAATGCGAAGAATGCAGAGGATTTTGATAGTGTGGGTGAACTTTTTGCTTATCTTGAAAAGACTGGCTTTGTGAATAAATTTTATGATGGTGTAAAGCGAGATATTGTCGATATCACTATGAATAATATTCAGACTTTCTGCCAACGACTTTACACACAAGAACCAGGTATTGGAGAAGAGATTGACAAACGTATTGAGTCTTTGAAAATGGCCAAAGATATTGAGGACTCTATGGGACTTCAAGATAATTATGCTACTGATGAAATGTCGATGGAAGTAGATGAAATGTTTGAAAATGAGGATTTCAATCCAGAGGTAGATGGATGATAGATACTCCTGGTAGTATAATCGCTACAAGTTGCCTTGTTGCTACATAGAAGTTTTATAAGAATGGTTTTGAGGTTGAGAAAGGAGTAATTCTCACTTAGCAGAGAATTGAAGCAAATAGAAAGCTCTATGAATATTATGCAAATCTATTTACTGCATACCCTGATATCTTTGTTAAACTTATTACTCCTTCTCATTCAAGTTTTGAACTCTTCTTCTACTAGGTAATTTTCTTGCGCGCGTGCATGAGATACCGTTATCATTATTGTACTGCTCCACGTGCGTTCTCTAAGACTTTCGTTTCAATACTTGCTCTCTTTTTGAAATGTATATTCCAACCCCGTAGTAAAATATTTATTGTTGCGCCTGCTAAATCATAGGGCGCGAAAAACGCGAAAGAAAAAATAGTTGAGATTTACCAATTATTCCCACTACTTAGAAAAGAAATTGTAGGCGGGGATATAAGTGATACGCCTGGTAATTTTGGTAAGGATTACATGACACTAACGTTCAAGAATGGAAGCGTTCTTGATGTGGTTGGCGCGAATTTGAGGCGCTCCCTATCAGTAATGGTGGGGTAATAAACTTTACAAACTGCTGGAACGTCCCAAAACTTTTTATACTACAAGTAAAAACCTCCAATTTTACTGAATGTTGCGAAAGCAGAAAAAAAATAAAAAGGTGGCATATGGTGAAAATCCTAAGTGCTAAAAAAGGAAAATCAGCAACCAATATATAGGAGGAATTATAATGCCTAGTAAAATAACCAAATCTGATTTTTAGAAAACAATCAATAAGTTATATCCTGATGAAGAGATAGAAATTACTAATTATAGTAAAGCTTCCGCTCCTGGAGATTATAAATGTAATATTTGTGGACAATCTTTTCATATTTATAAAATGGGAGATTTGACAAGAAAAAAACATTGTTGTAATAATTGTTTTTACGGGCCCGGTCATGGAGAAAAAACAAAACAAAGAAAAGAAGCTATTCTCCACACTCTACAGGAAAGTAAAGACTTATCCTTTATTTCTTTTGGATATAATTCAAAAATTTATAAAAGTACCGTAGAATTTGAATGTAGTAAATGTGGCAATGTAAGTTCTAAACAACTTATCCAGTTTGAAAAGAACCCCTATTGTTCTTATTGCCAAGAGGGAGCAAAAAAGATGAATACGACGGGCTTTATAAGTCGTATCCCTTCTGACTATACCCTTTTGGAAGATTATAATGGAGCTGATACAAAAGTTCTTTTTCGACATAATTGTGGCTTTATTTGGAAAACTACTCCACATAATATTATTAGTGGTACTGGATGCCCAAAATGCGCCCATAAAAAAAGTAAAGGTGAAAAAAAGATTATAGATTTTCTTACTGAAAATAATATTATTTTTGAAGCAGAAAAGAAATTTAGTTGGAGTGAAAATAAAAGATATGATTTCTTCCTGCCACAATATAAGTTAGTAATTGAATATATGGGTATTCAGCATTATAAAAATATCAAATTCTATGGTAAATTCCAATTAGATGAAATACAGAATAATGATAAGCATAAAAAAGAATAGGCATTATTACATAATTTACAATATCTAGAAATTTCATATGAAAACTTTTCTGATATTGAAAATATATTGGCTCAACGACTAAACGTAAGGCATCCTGAAAAGGTTGAAGATATAGTCTGAACTATATGGAGACATATAGATTAACAAAAAATTGCTTAGATTCCACCCGAGGCGGACGTAGACACTGCGGCTTGATTGATGAGGTCCTTGACCATGATGGCGATACCCTCAATGAAATCGTTTTGCCTCTTATGAACGTTGCACGACGTATGCCAAATGGCGAGGTTAATCCTTATGAGCCTTCTCAAGCACAATTTTATATGACTACTGCGGCCCAAAAATCAACTTATGCGTATAATAAGCTCATTGAATTATTTGAACAAGAAATAATTGACCCAAGTAGTTGTTTTATATGGGGTACTTCTTATCAAGTTCCTATGGCCCATGGCCTTATTACAAAACAATATATAAATGAAATTAGAACGGCGTCTACCTTCAAGGAAGATAGTTTCGCGCGTGAATATTGTTCAATCTGGACAGGTGGTTCAAACGAATCTTGGTTCAACTATGACCGCATTTCCAAATATCGAAAAATTGTAAATCCAGAAACTCACCGAAAAAATATGAACGGACATGATTTTTTCTACTTATTATCAGTGGATAAACCAAATGTTCACCATGCTTTACTTTGTGAAGTATGTAAAAAAGCTGTTTGAAAGCGAGAAACCCGCAAAGCTTGTTTTACTAAAAGACATTCCTCAATGTCTCATGTTATGAAAGTAGAAACAAAAAACAAGATGGCATATGGCGTAAGCCTAAGTGCTACATAACCGGCAACTCGCACCAACTGGAGGAATTATATGAAAATTGTAAGTTATGATGAAGCTACTAAACGGATTCAAGATAAGTGGCCAAATCAAGATTTTGAATTACTAAATTATATTAGAGTGTCAAAACCTGTTGATATTCTTTGTAAAAAATGCGGAAAAATAACGCATTATTCATCTTATAATAATTTTATGTCAACAAAAAGGTTAGGAGTTTGTTCTTGTTATAATGAGAATAATAATTTGACTAAACATTATACCAATCTAGAACAAGCCAAAGCTTATTGTATTACACATGATATACAATACTATCGTATCTTTCAAGAAGCAAAAGATAGAAAGTATTATATTGAATTACAATGTCCAACTTGCAAACAAATATATAAGAAACCTATTACGGTTTTCTTGAAAAATGCAAGTTGCTACTATTGCGAGAATCGGCACAATCTAAATACACAGGGTTTTGCTTCAACCTTATCTTCTGAATATACTTTATTATCTGAATATAAAGGATTAGATGAAAAAGTTTTAGTCAAACATTCTTGTGGTTTTGTTTGGTCTGTTGTACCTCGAAAATTATATAATTATAGAGGTTGTCCAAAGTGTAATAAAAAGAGAAGCCAAGGTGAAAGACGAATAACGCAATATCTAGATGAAAAGCAACTAGATTATGATATAGAACATCGTTTTCCATGGCAAACTAATCCATTGAGACGTTATGATTTCTTTTTACCCGATTATAATCTAATTATTGAGTATAATGGTGAGCAACATTATAAAGAAACTCATTTCTTTGAGACAGACCTTATCACACAAGAACAAATTGATATTGAAAAATATAATGACGCTGTGCATAATGGATTGAATTATTTAGTAATTCCATACACTTCATATAATAGTATAGAGAATATATTAGATAGTTGGTTCAACGACTATTCCTGCGGGAAGTACACTCAAGTGAGTGGAAATAACAGCCACGAAAGTGAAGATATAGTCTAATCTCATATGAAAGTATGAGCCCAATGGCGCAGGACTAACGCCCCTGCGTAAATGTAATGGTTGGTAGAATCAGTTGCCAAACTGTCGTTAGTGTTTTCAAAGTTTTCCGAAATCCCGAAGGTTTCAGAAGTAACCTTGTAAATATGTATGTACTTGGAAAACATGATTATGACCGTCATATGGAATATCAAGTTCGTGATTTGAAACGCATCATAAAAGCTTTTGACCCATTAGAAGTTGTAATAGACGGTAATGGCCTTGGTTCAAGTATGCTTGATTTTATGTCTCGTCCAACTTTTGATAGTGAAGAAAATGTTATGTATCCTGTATATGGTAGTTTTAATGATGAAGATATGAAAAAGACCCAACCGCGCGATGCCATTCCTTTAGTTTATGTTATAAAAGCCAATGCTAAATTGAATAGTGAAATCCATAGTAATTGTTATTCACGACTTTATAGTGGAAAAGTATACTTGCTCATAAAAGAACAAGAAGCTAAAAATAAGTTGATGGCAACAAAAGTCGGTCAAAAAATGAGTGTAGAGGACCGCGCGAAGCGTCTTTTACCACATGAAATGACTACACGCCTATGTGATGAGTTGGGTAATTTACGTCTCAAGCAAACTGGCAACCAACAAGATATTGTGCTTGAACAAATTAACTCCCGATTTGGAAAGGATAAATTCTCTTCTTTTGAGTATGGGCTTTGGCGCATCAAAGAATTAGAAGATGAATACACTAAAAAGAAAGCCAAACGAATTGGCAAACGTATTTTGACCTTCTATACGGAGGCGAAATAAAAGGAGGTATAAATGGAAAATCAAAATGAAACCCCTAAACGCCTCCATGACTTTTCACTTGACGCTTTCAAGGCTTCAATAAATGCTATGATAGCCACTAGCGATAGTGGTTATCGTAGTATATATGAAATTGGAAGATTGCGTCGAGTAAAAGAATACAACGAGGAAGAAATAAAACGTATTATAGATAGTGGCACTTTACAATAGCAATAGGATTTATCTTATTCTTATTATTCTATTGATGGCTTCTATCGTAGAATTTGCATTTATTATGCGACAATTCTAAAGTATTTAGGTATATTGATACCTGACCCTGCATTGGGGCATAGTATTACAGAAGAAAATATTTCTCGCCGTTATCACAAAGCTTTAGATTTTATTGATAAGGCATCTATACCTGCATTAGCTACTAATATGATGATAAAAGCCGTAGTTTATGGCGTATATTATGGAGTAGTGCAAACGCTTGATAAAGAGCATTTTGCGATTTTAGATTTACCTGTTGGTTATTGTTATACACGATATAAAGATGCTAGTGGAAATGACCTTATTGAATTTGATTTGCGTTATTTTACAACTTTGAGTGAAGCTGACGGAACTAGAGAGCGCGCCCTGCGTGCTTATCCTAAAGAAATAGTGCGCGCTTGGAAACGTTGGGAGAATGGCAAAGGAAGCCAATACTATCTCATTCCAGCATCTATTGGAATTTGTATTCCTTTCTTTGATGGACGGCCTTTCTTTTTGCCTGCTATTCCTTCAATTGTGAATTATCGTGATTACGAAGCGATGGAAAAAAAGAAAGACGCTGATGAGATAAAGAAGATACTTATTCAAAAAATACCTCATCTCACTTCTAATGGGGAACTTCTTTTTGAACCTCCTGAAGCCGAAGAAATCCATCGCGGTACTGTTAATATGCTGAAGAATAATAGTAATATTAGTGTGCTTACAACATATGCTGATGTTGATGTATAGGGTACCAACACTCAAAATGAGAGCGTGACAAAAAATAATCTTGAAAAGATTGCAAATACAGTCTATCGTTCTGCTGGCGTAAGTGCAAATATTTTCGCATCTACAAGCAATTTAGCATTGACAGTATCACTCCAAAACGACCTTGCAATGGTTATGCCAGTCGCGCAAAAAATTGCGAATGTATTTACCAATGCCGTGAATGCTATGTTTAGCAATTCCAATATAAAATTCAAATATAATATTCTACCTATTAGTTATTACAATGAAAAAGAATTTCTTGATAATACCTATAAGGGCGCAACTACTGGATATAGTTTTATTCTTCCGGCTTTGGCAATGGGGTTAAATCAAAAGGATATCGTAAATGTGAAAGACCTTGAAAATGATTTGCTTGGTTTGCGCGAACGCCTTATTCCACTTCAAACCTCATATACTGAAAGTGGTAGTTCTACTGGTAATGGAGCAGGCAGGCCTGCTTTACCAGATGATTAGAAGTCGGATAAAACAATTCGTAATATCCAATCTCAAGGCGCAAGCGAAGAAGGAGGCAATGAATAATGGAAGACCAGTTGAAAGACTTTCAACGGCAACTCCAAGTAGTTGTCTATGAAATAAAATCAAAATTCAACGAAATTAGTAGCATAGCCCGCGCACGCATTTTTTATAAAGGGTAGAACAGGAATGCTACTTATATAACAGAGGAGTTTGCAGAAAAACTTTTGGCTACAGTTCCTTATACGCCTGTGAAGGGTATTTGGGATGAAGCTAAAGCTGATTTTCTTGACCATGGTAAAAGTCGCACACAAGGTAAGATTTACGGAGTTGTGCTGGCTGAGCCTAATTTTGCGTGGGAAGATTTTATAGATAAGGACGGCGTCACGCGCACTTATGCTTGTGTTGATGTTCTTGTGTATACTGAAATCTATCCCGAAGCAAAATATATTGTAGGAAAATCATTGTCGATGGAATTACTTCCAAAGACTATCAAAGGTAAATGGGAAGATAGAGATGGCACACAAGTTTTTGTGTTTTCTGAAGCTTCCTTTGCGGGCCTCCAGGCATTAGGTGATGATGTAGAGCCTTGCTTTGAGGGCGCGGCCTTCTTCGAACTTTTCAACCAGATGTAGGAACTCTACAGTAAAATACAGCAATATAATTTGAAATCAGGAGGAAAGAGCATGGAAATCAATTTCAAACTTTCTGATAGCCAGAAGTACGATTTGATTTGGAAAGCCGTAAATCCTGAATATACAGAGGAAGGCGGTTGGGTGTGTTCCACCTCCGTTTGCGATGTATATGATGATTACGCATTGTGCTATGACTACGAAAATGCGCAGTATTTTCGTCAGTATTACACAAAGAATGAGGACGGCATTACTCTCGGTGATAAAGTAAATGCTTACATTATCGAAGTAAATGAGAGTGAAATGAATGCCCTCAATGCTCTGCGCGCCCTCAATGGTGGCAACTATGAAAAGATTGATGAGAATTATTCGGCTCTCAAGGAGCAGAATGAGCAATTCTCTGCCACTATTACTGAGCGCGATGCGAGTATCGAGGAATACAATACGCAGATTACCAATCTCCAAAATGAGCTTGAAACTGCGAACAATAGCCTAGCTACTGCGCAGGCTGACCTTGAAGTTGCGAATAATTCTCTCAACGAGGTTACTGCTGAGCGTGATAGTTTGAAAGATTACCAGCACAATGTTGAAACTGGTAATAAACAAAAGATTATTGAAAAATATGCTTTGAAGTTGGATGATGAAGTCGTCGCTAACTACACTGCGAAGATTGATGAATATACTGTGGAAACTCTTGAAAAGGACCTCTCTTATGAGCTTGTCAAGGCCACGCCGTCTATCTTCTCGGCTACTGAGCCGACTGTTATTCCCAAAGCGGACACTCCGCTTTCTGGAATTGAAGCAATTTTGAATCAATATAAGTAATGGAGGGTAAAACCTAATGAGCAAGAAATTTGAAATCGATCTCTACTCTCAGTTAGAGTTGAATAATGTTGCCTTCCGCCGCGATGGTCGTATTGAGGCCCAGTGTGCGTTAGATGAAGGTTTTAGCGAAGCCCCTGCCGAGAATGGTATGCTTCTTGCCGTTGATAAGGCTAATGGCCTTATCAAACTTCCTGTTGATGGCTCTCTTCCTATTGCTCTGAATTATACTACTGAGCATATGTATGATGAGCGCAAGATGGGTCTGAAGAACTTCTGCCTCCGTCCTGAGGATGGCTTCTATCCTCGTATGGGCTATCTCTCTGTGGGCGACCTTTTCACCACAAACTGCCTTTGCTACAACGAGACAGATTATACCGATAAGAATGCTCTTGAAGAGGCTCTTGGCAAGCTTGGTGAGACTGCCGTGTTTGGTGGCGCCGATGCTTCTGGCCGTATCTGCCTTTCGAAGGGAAAGCCTGCCTTTGGCCCCGTGCTCAAGGCTGTCAAGTTCTATACCATGCCGAATGGCGAGCCTGGCGTGAAGTTCCAGGTTATTGGTTAATCTAAGGAGGAGGTAAATATAATGGCTACTATTGCTGAAATCAAAGAATTAGCTCTTCATGCAGCCAAGGGTACTGCTCCTGCTAATTTTAGTGAGAAGAATGTGAATGATGCTCTTCGTGGCGAAATGGCCGCGATGTGCAGTTCCATCAATGAGTTCCGTCGTAATCAGTACGACATTTTCCAGATTATGATTGAGACTGCGGATGAGGTTGTTCCTCCCAAAGTCATTGCCCGTATGGGTTCTTTCGCGGAAATCAAGTCTGTTCCCCAGGGAACCAAGGCTATCTTCCGCAAGAAGCTCGGCAAGAATCGCGCGAAGAGCTTTGTCACTCGCGTTGGCCTTTCCGGTGTATATGAAACCTTCCGTCTTGATGCTGAAGAGTATGAAGTCAATGCGAAGGCTGTTGGTTCTGCTGGCACGATTGATTTTGAGCGTTTCCTTGATGGCGCCGAGAGCATGGCCGACATTATGGAGATTATTGTTGAAGGCCTTGAAGATGCGGCCTACATTGAAGTTGCTCGTTGCTTGATGGGTAGCTTGAACAATGTCAAGCGTCCTGCCGCGAACCAGTACATTGATAGTGCTTTCAATGCTGCGAACCTTCAGAAGCTTGTCAACACAGTGAAGATGTATGGCGATGGCGCCGTTATCTTTGCGGCTCCTGAGTTCATCGCTGCTATGGGTCCTGATGCGATTGTTCCTCCGATTGCTGGCGCCGCGCAGGGTATCTATTCTCCTGATGACATCGAGAGCATTCACAATATTGGCCGTATTCGTATTTTCCGTGGCTGCCCGATTGTTGAAATTCCTCAGGGATTTGTTGATGAGAGCAATACTTCTACTTGGATCAATCCTCAGTTTGCTTATGTTTTCCCCGCTGGCCGTGAGAAGGTTGTTAAGTTCGTGTTTGAGGGTGATACCCAGATGTGGCTTGCCGATAACCGTGACCAATCCATGGAAGTCTACTTCTATAAGAAGATGGGCGCCGCCATTCATACCTTCAATAACTGGGGTATCTACCAGAATACCGGCATTGCCGATACTTCTGCCCAGCCTTACGGTTTCTAATTTAGGTATAACTAATTTATAATATAGGTGGGGAGGTATTATACCTCCCCAACCGGAGTAAAAGGAGAGAATTACAATGGATGCTGAATATAAAGTAAAAGTTTCCAGTCAATGCACTGGTCATGTGGGACTTACTGTTCCAAACCGCAATTTTGTGCGTAATTGGTCAAAGAAAGGACAAACAATTCCTATTCCTTTTGAAGTCCTTGAAGAGGCTATCTTTGACGAGGGCTTTATGAATATGATAAATCAAGGTATACTTCATATTGATGACCTTGCGGCCGCCCAGGCTCTTGGTCTTGAGCCAGAAGATACAAAAGTTCCTGTAAATCATAAGGTATATTCTGACGGCGATTTGAAGTATATGTTGAATTTTGATAAGCAAGCTGACTTTGAAGAAAAATTTTTAGCTATGCCTCATGAACAGCAAATGCAGTTAGTTGATATGGCTGTGGGTATGCGTGTGCGCGATGGCGATAAAATTGCTTTTATCAAAAAGATTCTTGGAGTAGATATTGATAAGGAGATTTCTTTTGACCTTCGAATGAAGGAGGAGTAATATGAGCACTCCTTATTCACAAGTGTATGATGCATTCACTTCGAAAATTCTCGACGATGAATGGCAGACTTGGGATGACCCTGAAATGGTTGCCGCAGATATGCGTCAACTGCTTGAAGATGGAATTGTGCATTTCAAGTTCCCTCGAACCTCTCTTACAAGAGATGATGATGGTTTTACCAATACTCTGAATGCCACTGAAATTCAGATTATTGCTACATATATGAAAATTGAGTGGTTAGATAGATGTATTTTGACGTGGCAACATTTGAAGCCACTGTATAGTGAAGCTGACTTTTCTCAAGCAAATCTTATTGACAAGTTTACCAAATTACTTGATAAGGAATGGACGCGCGCCCGCAAATTAGAAGCGAATTACTACCGTTCTGTGGATGAAAAACCGTGGCCTTTCCGCAATATGGCAGGTAATTGATATGGAACAACTTGATGAAAAGACAGTATGGGATGGGTATATAAATTAGTTTCGTAATAAATTATTTGGACTTCTTTGTGAATTTGAGAAACAGGGAGAATGGGAAAAATTTCTCGATAGCCTATTGATTGAATTAGGTGGTTTTGATAGCTCCCATAGGTCTATAAATTATTATAAATTGTCTCATAATATGAATTAGTTGCGCTATGTGAGATATGAGTATTTTCGTAGTATAATTTTTGAATGTATGGGACTTTTATCAAAGATAAAATGAATTATTATGATGAAGTTTATTTGAAGCGTCTAAATAGATACGGGGCTGATTTTGCTTCACGAGTACAAGGTTAGCGCGAAGCTGACTGGATGAGATATAAGTCTATGTCTACTTATAAGGTTGAATTTGAGGATGAAGAAGGTAATAAGCTTTCTGGAACTCTTGAGCCAAATAAGCAAGATGAGACAGAAACTACTCAATGGTTGCTTTTAGATTTGGATAAGAAGTATCCTGGTGGTACGATTTTTCTAATTTCTGGAAAGCATAGCGAAAATCGCTGGATGATTTTGTTTTTGCGCGAGACAGAATCAAAAGGTTATAATAAGTATATGGTGCTAAAACTGACCCATCTTATTCAGTGGAAAGATAGGGCGGGCGCGCAACACGAAAGTTGGGGATACTTCTATGGTAAGATGGACCGCATTATTTATGATGTAATTCGTTCTACAGCAAAGAACCCCAATTATCAAGACCCAGATAAAGAAACTCACATCATCATGCCGACCACTAAGGATTTGAAACGAGAAGATTATCTCGTTATTGATGAAGAGGGGTATATTGTAACTGGCTATGATTTGAGCTCTACACCTGGGGTAGAATATTTTAGTTTGAAAGAGACAATGGTGCGAGATACCACGCCAGTTGATACTGTCGGTGAAACTGGTGATGATACTTTCTGGCTTACAGGAGGTAATGAGTAATGGGAGTAAGAAATCTAGGAGAAATGGGGCAAAACTTACAAAAGATAATAAAGCGTTTACTTGCTAATTAGAACCTTTGTAAGTTATTATATTATACTGATAAAGACCCCTTGAACGGAGAAGATATCTCTGATACTACAATTCTTTATGGTAAGCAAATTACTATAAATCCACAATATAATCCCGCTGAAAAGGATTATAGCGTTGTTATTCCAGTGGTATAGCATGGCCGGCGCGGAAAGAATGATGAATTTACAGATATACTTATTCGTATTTATATCTACGTTCCGCAAACCCAGTGGATTATAAAAAGTGATAATTTGCGTCCGTATCTTATTCTTGGCGAATTGCAAAACAGTTTGGAAGATAAGAATATAAATGGGCTAGGAACC
>ERZ1024431.28-NODE-28-length-26919-cov-26.279556_pt1 | contig 26919 bp, 45 predicted proteins | sample MGYA00520782_ERZ1024431 | MGnify/ENA primary metagenome ERZ1024431 (study PRJEB33242, sample SAMEA3444288) | Homo sapiens | biome: Host associated; feature: Gastrointestinal tract; material: Stool | place: Uganda | collected 2011-01-01 ...
ATTACGAAGGTGCTTTTAAGTAATTATTTTATAATTACGAAGGTGCTTCGCCGATAATCCACCGTGATGCGGTGTTTGTATCATTATGAAAGATGGTCGCATTACGCTCCGTCCGTCGCTAATGCTCTCTCTTTCATAATGCAAACATCCTCTCGCGGTTACGACTGCCAAATGAAGAAAGGGGTAAGAGTTTGTAATCGTTCGCAAGGCTCACTTCAACAAACTCTAACCTTTCTTTCATTTTCTGTCGTGTGGTTTTTAAAAATACGGTGCCGAAGTGAAAACTCTTGAGCCTCAAAAAAGTTCTTTAAAGTCTTATTTTATCTGCTAAAAAATTTTTAAAAGTGTCCTGACTTTCTCTATTATTATAAATAACTATTATACTTACGAAAGTCAAGACACATAAAAAAAATTAAATATAGAAAAAATAAGGAAAAAATAACAATTAAAGAGGCTCACAAATTATGAGTCTGGAACCATGATATGATTTTTTTGATAATTTTCAGTATTTTTAATTTTAATCCAAGATTTATTAAATAAACTTTCCCATGTAGAGCTTTTTTCTGTAGAATTAGAAGAAAGAGATTCAAGATTTTGAGGTATAAGTCTATCCAGATTAAGTTGAATAAGGTCTTTATTCAGCTTTTCGTATAAGAAAGCTTCATAATATTGCGAAAGCTGTACTGCTTCTTCCTCTTTTTTATCAGAAAATATAATAGTTCCATCAGGCTTGATAAAAGTATTTCGGCACTTGCCTTTTTCTTTAGACTATCTCTCAGTTTTTAATTTAAGTATTTTTTGTTGTGTTTCTTTATTATTAGCTGTTAAATTTTTCTTAAGTAGTTGTTCATTATAAAAATTAGCCATGAGATTTTTATAATAAGATTGATTTAATGCTACAAGGTCAGAAGAATAAGTAATTAAATAAGAGGGATAAACAAATAATGCTCCAAGTTCTATTAGTTGAGTTTTAGAAAGTCTTTTATTAAAAATATCTTGTTGACCAGAAATAAAAACTTCTGATAATCCATGACATTTTAAATCAACCATTATAGAACCACGCAAGTTAAGAAAATTTGCTGATTCTTCGTCTGTCAAAGCTCTTTCATAATAAGTAACCAATAAAGGTTCTCCATTTTTAACAGGTAAGTAAAAATTACCATTTTCTTCATATATAGTTGAATAATCAGCATCAAAGGGAAGACCTTTCTTGTCAATAAATCCTCCGACAAAAGTTTTATGAAGAAGAATAGCACCTTCTTCTTCAAGTTTATTTAACATAGATTCGACCTAATAATAATTTTGTTTAGAAGTATGAGAATCGTAATCATCAAGCAAATTTTGAGTGCGTTTCGTTAAGCCATAAGCAGATTCATCATCTTTTTTTCTTTGCTCTCTAATTTCTTTCTTAGGAGTAGTAACAAAAGGATATTTAGAATCTTTTAATCCCAAAGTATATTCTTCTAATTGTCTACCATAACTGTAAGAAGAAATATGAAAATCTTTGTATTTTTCATTTTGTAAGCCCACTGCTAAAGCGATATCACCTTTAGAAACACAGAGTCTTGCATTATTAGTATATTGACTATAAACATTCAAAAAAGAAAAGAAAGCCCAAATAGAACTATTTTGATAAAGCTATTTTAAAATAGCTAAATAATATTCGTCGGGAGAAACTACTTTTATTGAAGTATATCTTTCTTTTTTTCTTCTCCATGTAAAACATTTCTTCCATTCTTTTTCTTGTTTTTTTAGTTGAGCAGCTTTTGAAGGACGAGAATAATCAGGTTCATCAAGCAATTTACAAAGTTCTTTGTAGCTATTAACAGAAGAAACATTAGATAGTTTTTCCTAAACTCTAAGATAAAGGCTCTATTTCTAATCAGCCATAAATTATCTCCTTTACATAAATAGTATTAATAATTGCACAATACGGCAAATTCTATTAATCCATATATAGTATAACATAGAAAAGTCAAGCTGTCAAGTACAATTTAAAATAAAAATAAACTTGTTTATCCGATATGAGATAAACAAGTTTAAAATAATGTTTATTATCTAAGCTGATAATTTTTTTCAAGAAAACGTCCAGAATTAGAAATATATTCGTTGGTAATATCATCTGCTGTAAAAACCTGAATACAAAGAAATTGAACAGATGCTATCTTTCTTCTTGGAAAAGCAAAATCAGAATTATGTTCAATATCCTTCAAGATATCTGTAAGCCATCCTCTTGCATCATTAATAGTTTTAAATCTTTTTGCTTGGTCAAAAGAACGAAAAGGAGAAGGAAGAGAAAGGGTATAGCCAGCATAAGTGGTACGAATTCTACCTTTTTCATAATAAGTAAACTCAATGATAAACTGGTTCTTCATTTTATTCTCCTTTAAATCTTTTCCACGTCTTCGGTGTTAATGACGATTTTGGAAATGTAAGTAGAAGAATTTTCCCTCTCAGTGATAAATTTAAAGTAACTATTATACTTTTTATAGAAATTCTTAGCAGCTTCAATATTGTTAAATTTTTCAGCTTCGTTGAAGTCACAAGAAGGAGTAGGTCCCCAATTATAATGAGTCATATTATAATCATAACCAGCATAAGTGGTCTGAATGAAGTTATTAGAATCCTTCCAAACAAACTTAATAACGTAATAAGTCATAAATTACGCTCCCTTTTCTTTTTGTATTTACAGTATAGCAAATTACAAAGCAGAAGTCAAGTATTTAATAAAAAAGAAGAGCCAAAATGACTCTTCTTTATAATATCATTACAATTTTTTTGCATGTGTTGAAATAGCGCAACTATTATTAAAAAGTTCCTTTTTCCATGATGGCCATGAAATATCGGCATTTTTTCGAACTGTATTATAAACAGAGGAATAACTGCTAACCTTTTCAGATGATGGTAGTGTGCCTTTCAATTCGTTCTATCTTTCTTCAAGTTCTCTTCTATGTTCTTCTTGAGCTTCATTAAGATGATATAAAATAATAGCATCAAGGGTTTCGATAACTTCATTCAGCTTACGAACAATGTCGGTAGTAAGTTTAGTGTTTACTTCATAGCTATAAGTAGAATCAGTAAGATGAAACTTACTAAGATACTTGGGAAGTGAATCAGCCCTATTAGTTTTTCTGCTGAGTGGAGGTGTTGTATTATCTGTTGTAGATGTGTTATTATCTTTTTCATCAGTAGTATAATGTGGGGTTAAGTTTTTAAACTCCTCGTATTTACGAAGTTTCGTTCTTACAGCATCGGAAGATAAATTCCAATCTCCAACTCTAATGCAATCTTCAAGAGTAGGGTCAAGTTTAGTTTCCAAACCAAATACAGATTTAAATTTAGTGTTATTTGTAGAATTACGAATAGGATAAACAGGAATATAATAATAGGTAAAAGTTTCTGTATGACTGATTAAAGAAATATAGCCAGTATATCCATTTTTTAGAACGACAATATCTCCGATATGGAAAGGTCTATTAATGAAATCTACTTCTTCATTATCATCATTTTTTGTATCAGTGTTGTTCTTAAAATATTTATCAAGATTAGGGAACAATTTTAAATTATCTTCGTTGTCAATACTATTGTCAATACTACCAACCTTATTCATTTCAGTATTCGTATCATTATTATCAACGGTAACGACAGACTGGTTGTTATTTACTTTAACAGTTTCAGTTTCAGTTTTAGTTTTAGGTTCTTCTTTAACCTCTTTTGTGTAATCCTTGTACTTTTCTTTCATCCAACTCTTAAATTCGTCGAAAGTTTTCTTAGAAAAATCAGAAGCCGAATAAAAAGTGTCCACCGCTCGTGTACAAATCTCATCCAAATCCTTGTCAGAGAAGTCTGCAAATTTCTTAACAGATTCTTTACACTTATTTTTAGCAGTATTCGTATAGGTTTCAAGGAAGTCACCAATTTTTTTGATAGCTTCGTCCAATTCTTCCTGCGAATAAAATGCGGATTTTAATTGGGTATCGACACCCGTTTTTCCCTTATTTTTAGGGAAGTAATTTTTTTCGTTTTCAGCCATTTTTTTGTCCTCTTTCGGGAGACAATTTTCACATTTTTCTCGAATCTTGTCTCCATCATAATAATCACGTTTTTCAAATTTGTTCTTTAACTCATTTAAAGTCCTGATAGTAGAAATCTTTTCGTTTTTTTCTTCGTAAATCTTATCTGCTTCTTGAGTTAAAAGAAACAAAGCATACATATCTGTTGTTTCTTCTCTTGTAATAGGAGTCATTGTGTCAATAATGTTCCACAGTAGATTGTAATTTTGGACGAAAGTTCCAGCATTCCAATCTTCAACATCGGGAATCCTAACAGCAATATTATTAATATAAAAATAATATTTGCGAGCAAGGTCATAACGAGTTAATTTTTCGTACTCTCCATTATTATAGCCTGAGCCAGATTTATTGCTAATACGACAAATATTAATTCTTATTTTACGACCAATGCAAGTTTCCCAAGAAGTTACTTTCCAAAAATCGTGAAATCTATCAACTAATATGTCTCCAACTTCAATATTTTCCCAAACATATTGAGCAAAAGCTACTGGGTTAGTGGGGAAATCATTCTTTTTCATATTATTCTCCTTTACTTTTCAGGGGCATCCTTAAAATCAACAATATCTGTAGGAACATCATTGGTGTCATACTCAATCTTAACACCAGTGTTCTTATAAGGAGCGTCCTTAATGGTGAGCTTCTTATCAATCATAGGAGTTAAATCAAAATACTCTTCAATTTCCTTGTCAGTAAGAAGAAGAGCACCAGTAAGAGCACCCACAATCAAATAAAGAGGGTCTTTATGATTATCTTGAGACTTAAGCTCTGTAGAGAAGATAGCGCATTGAGTATCATTTTCCTTAAGAATGTACTTGACATCATTAGGATTGTCGCTATCCTTAGTATCAGGAGTAGGAAGATTCTTCTTACAGGTCAGCTTAGGAAATTCCTTCTGACGAGCAAGAAGTGTGTAGTTACGAGAAATGCCCTTACGAGCCTTGAAATTGCGTGCCATACGAGATTTAGGCATTATAGTTATCTCCTTTTTTAAATTGTTTTATTTTAAATCCAGTAATTGTAATAATTATTATGCGCTCTTTCTTTTTCAGTAGCAATAGAATCAGAATTAAAATTTAATATTGAATTAACTGCATTAATAGACAAATGAAGTTTGTGAATTGCAACCATTGTTTGTCTTATTTCATTACAATTTTTTGAATTATTTATAATATTATGTTGTTCTAAAGTGCGCCAAATACAAGATTCTTTTTCATATTTATCAAGAGTAATACGAATTGTTAAATAATCTAAAAGAGCAAATGCAAATTGTAAATCATGCCAATGACGAGTAATATAAAATCCCAAACTTCCAAAATACTTGTTACAAATTTTGTTGTTGCCGTTTAATGCGCGTTCAAATGCTTGAGTAATAACAACCTCATTTTCTTCAAAAAATGTTTTTCTTTTGATAATGTCAAACCAAGTAATATGGAAAAGTTTACCATTTAATAGGTTGTTATAAGATGCACCATCATTAAGATAAGTAAAAGGTTGTGGCAGTTTTCCACTTGTTTTTGCATTCCATAATGAAGCATCACTTACAAGAGATACAAGCCAACTTGGTTGCCATACAATTAATTCATTGTAATATTCAAGAATAGCATCAAATTTTTTAGAAATATTCCAAAGAATCATCCAATCATTCTTGTTCTCAGGCTTTTTATAAACAAATTCCCTAAAATCCACATTATCTAATTTTTTCGTCAAGCAAGTCATAGCCGCAATAAATTGGACAATGTTATATCTATTAGGCTTTTCACTTTTATAAAGGATTCTTGCCTTTTCAGATTGGTATTCATCCATACCATACATGTCTAAACAAATCATGTAGCCGCCCTCAACAATTCAGCACATTCTGTAGCTATTCTATGAGCATTTTCACGTAAAGTTCTGTCAAATTCTCCTTCAATTTCTCTCCCAATGATTTCAGTAGCAATATTATTAAATCTTGCGGGACGAATGGTTTCAAACAAATTAGTTCCTTCTCCACCTCTAGCAAGAGTTAAATCGGCAGTAATAGGGAAGAGGGGATTATCAGTACCAACTGCTGTAACAGGGACAAAAGGATTATAAATAATTTGTGTATTTGGTTGAGTATCCTGAATATAAATCCTGTCATAAAGCCTGCCATTTGCAGGATATCGACTTATACACTTCTTTTTTACCAAAATATAATTGCCATAAAATCCCAATAACTCATTTAAAATCTTAATAGTTTTTGCAGAAATACTTTTATAAATAGGATTAAGATATTTTTTTGGTGCATCAAGCATAAGAAAAAAATCATCTATAATTGAAACACAATTTCTTAAAGCCTTGAGATATTTATACATTAGGCTATAATTTTTAATGACATCATTTTTAACAATGAAATCTGCATTAAAAGAAGTATTCGTTTCAGTATAATAACCAACCCAACTATTAAAATTAATTATTCTTATTCCATCTTTATTTTTTTTATTGTCAAGGAAAGGATTATTCATGAAAAATGGAACAGTTACACAAGGATTTTCAGTTCTGAGCATAGTAATATAAGGAAGTATTGGAAGAGTCGGTTCAAGATAATTAAATAATACAGCAAATTTATCAGGGCAAATCTTTTCATTGTCAAAGAAAGAATTAAAAGGAATTTCAACAAGGATTTTCAAGAAAGAGGTAAATTGTTTTCTAATATCCCCATAAGGAATTGTTTTATTTTCCATTAATAATCTCCTTCATAATTTCTATCATTGGGAATATCTGGGGTAGTATTAAAATTATCTTCGTGCTCATTAAAACCATGATAATAAATACACTTTTCCATTTCTCTGCTAATTCGAGTGATAGGCAAAAGATTATGAGCAAACTTATCTTTCATTGAAATAGCTTCATAAAGCTTTAATTCGTTTGTAGAGTAATAAGTAAGGTCGGTAACATGAGTACCAAAACAACCCCCATTAGGCATTGTAGCTATCGGATAACTTTCCTTTATTAAATCTCTAAAAGCCCAAATTACATCTACAGCTAATAATAGCTCCAAGAAAAGCCAGAGCAAAATATCCCAAAATAAAGAGAAGAGGATGAGATGATACAAAGCTAAAGACCTGTGTTTCAAGGAACATACAGATGAAGAAATTACAAATCAATCCCCAAAGAATAGTACATCCCATGAGAGCGTTGAATCCTGCATCACTCATTTGCATATCTTCTGGCATACAGTCAAAAGTAATTCTATCTTTTTTTAAATTAAAACCATTATCCATTCTTAGCTTCCTTTTCTTTTTCTAATTTCTTCTTCCACATTTTCAAGTAATCATCAAGGTCAAGGAAAGAAATATTATTAGCTAACCCCTCTTTAATTTTATCCATCATCATTTTTGCCAAACAATACTCATTTTCTGTAAAAACACCTAAGTTACAAGAAGATTTATCATTAAGCTCAATGGTAAGAGAATAGACAGGGGGAGAAATTTCCCAGCCAAAATCTCTACAGACAGTAATGTAAATAGCTCTCCAACCCATATATAAATTGATAATTTGATTATCATAGCAAATAATCATTTAAATTGTCTCCTTAAGTTTGCTTTCAGAGATATCTACGACAGAAGAATTCTTTGTAATAGCAACACAAATTTTAGAGAAAGCCTTTTTTGCAAGGTCTTCATTTTTATACTTTAAAAGATAATTTGCACTAGTCAAGCCAATCAGAACACCTTTTTCATTAACTCTCACAAAACTAATTTTATCGGAATTAAACAAACAATTATCACAACAAATAAACATTAATTGTTCCCCTTAACATTTTTAATTAAATAAAAGGAATCTTTTATTTAAAAATCTACTTCGTCATCATCAAGGATAGTAATCATTGGAGGGTCATTCGCATAACATTTACGAGACGATTTCCTAAGATTTTCTTTAACTTTTGCAGAAATCTCTGCCGCTTTGTTAATTTCTTCTTCCGATTGCTTTTTAAGAATCTCAATATCAGCTTGAGCACTTTCAAGAATAAATTTAAGATTTTTTACTTCTCTTTCTTGAGTTTCTCTGGTTTCTTTAGACTTAAGATATTTATGTCTCCATAAAGAATATTTTAGATTGCCAATGAAACCAAAATCTACATAAACATTTTTAATACAATAACTATGATTCCAATAATTTGAGGTAATAATAATATCTCCAAACTTCGGTCTGGTTGTATCAATGCGACAAGATGGAAGGCAACCTAAACTCCACTTTTTAGTATTCAAACAATAAATATCATACCATTTATCGAAATCCATCTTGACACATTCTTCACATTTGCGTTTTTCGTTAATGTCATCTAAATCAGCATCAAAGATTCCTTTGAAAACAAGCGGACCAATTAAAAGCCCAAAAAGAAGCCATATAAGAACTCCACCTAAAAAAATAAGAAGTAAAATCAGAGCAATTTTTAATAGTATCATATTAATTCTCCCATCTATCAGTAGATTTTAGTTCGATATCTTTATTTAAATAAGACTCTCGAATCTTATCTGTTTCTTTTTTGGCTTTGTTAATTTCTTCTTCGGCTTTCTTTTGAATTTTATCAATATCTCCTTGAACAGCTTCGAGAATATATCTTAAACTATCTTGAGAGTTTTGAATGGTTTTGTTTTTCTTGCGTCTATTTTTCATGTTATACTTAAAAAAGACATACCTAATATTTCCAATAAGACCGAAGTTAATATAAACCATGTCCCAAACTCCATTTTTATTTCTAATGGTTCGCTTAGGAGCAAACCATGTCAATTCCCATTCATAGGGAGCTAAGACATAATATTTTTTCCATTCGTTAAATTTTAAATGCGCCCAGCTACGCCAATCTTTGTGATATGCTTGAACCCATTCAAAGGGAGTATTTTTATATCCAGAGTCTTCGTCTTTATAAAGAACATACGCAAAAAAGCAAATAAATACTAAAAAAGCAATAATGAACAATCCACCCGCAATATACAACAACTTACCAAGCATAAAAAACACCTCTCTTTTTTTAGTATATTCAATATACCATAAAAGAGAAGTGTTGTCAACCATTTATTAAATTAAATTGTTAGTTTTCCTTGGGCTTAATAGTAATAATTGAATCAATTTTCTTAACAAAAACAGAAAATCCATAATATTCTGAGATAAAATCACACATATCCTTGAAGAGTTGATGGTTAATTACATTTAAATATTGTGGATAAATAGTATAAATACAAACATTTTCAAGTTCATAATCATAACTGATAAAGAAAGTGTCAGTTAAAGTAGCCAGAGTTTCATCTTGGTCAATAATACGCTGAACAAAGTCTGAAATCTCCTAATCAATAGGGGAGGTAATATCAGAAATTACTTCATACTTATTCTCGTTCATGTCTTAGAATATACTCCTTATATAAATATTCATCTAAAATTCCATCAACAACACCACTTACAAATAGAATGGGAGGGTCTTCTTTGGAATAAGGGTAGCTTCTACCACCAATATATTTATAATCTTTAGGAAATAAACAAGCCCATCTTTCAAGTTGTGGAATATAAGTTACAGCACAAAATCCCCAATCTTCAAATTTTCTTAATTCAGAAGAGGCAAAAGTAAGTCTGTAAAATTCAGTCTTATAATACTTTTCTTTCTGGTCATCATTGTTTTGATAAGCTGAAATAATTAAGGAATTAAAATCTCTTGCGATATTGTCTATCTTGTTAATTACTTCTTGTATAGTAAACATCGTTTATTCCTCCACATAACAGATATAACAATTATATCCCTTTTCAGCCAAATCAGCCTTAACCTTTTCAGCACCAGACTTTTTAGCAAAGAATCCTACTTGGACTTTATAGAGCTTGGTCTTGGAGTCTTGAATACAAAAAGCAGTTGAATAATCAATTACGCCAGTAAGAGTTCTAATTTCATTTCTATAAGTAATTGCGCGAGCTGCATTACTAAATGCTCCTAACTGACAACGATAACCAGTTTTCTTAGGACGGTTTTCTTCTTTCTTGTTAACCTTATCTTGCTTCTTTTCTTCTATTTCTGCTTTTTCTCTTTCAGCATTAGAGCGAAGCCAGAAAGCAAGAATAGAATCAACAGGTCTTAACCAACCAGACGCAGAAAGACGTTTTCCTTCAAAGTTTGTATAAGTAGAATTTCCACCATCCTGATTGCAACAATAATCTACATCAGGGAAAAGAGATTTAATAAGATTTTGAGCAGCGGAAAGTTTCATACCACCAGACACAACAGAAACAATAAAATACTTTTCATTCTTAGGATTACCATCTGTCTTTGTCCAACCGAACATCTGTCTTTTAGCCTCATAATCAATGTCAGCATAGTTTTTTACAGATTGAGGCTGCTTGTTTTTAAACAAAGCAGGATATTCTGTACCAAAATCTCTCCAACCAACACCGTTATTAAATACACCATTCATAATCTTTCCAGAATTTGTAATACCCCAGCCATTAGAGAAATTACCATCCTTGGCATAAACAGTATTATTACTTTTCAAATTCCAGATAGAAGTTCCACTTGCAGTATCAAAGAAAAAAGCGTTCGTTACAACATCAGGCTTATAACCATAAAGGTTATACATTTTTTCTGGGCTTAACTTAGGTTGAGTACACATATCAATACTTGCGCTCTTCAATTCACTTTTGGGCCAATCAATTACAACTACATTGTTATAAGTAACTCCTCTTACAATAGGATGATACCAACGAAGTAGAGAATTGTTTTTACCATAATGATACTAAACAGTTGCCATGTTATCTCCATTCTTCTATATATTTCAATAGATTAATTTAAATTAAAATAAAGGACAAGTATCCTTTTCTGTTATTAGTTTAACATAAAAAAAGATACTTGTCAATATTTAAGTTGTTAAATTTTTATGAATTAGGTATCTGGAATGGTGTCAATTTTGTCTTCTACCTTTTTCTTCTTGTAAGTGCGCTTAGGCTTTTCTCGCTTTGTGGTGGTTTCAAGAGTTGCAGAATTTGAAACTGTCTCTTCCTTAGAAAGATAGATATTCATAACAGGAACGAGTTTAAGCTCTTCAATAGTGATGCTTGTCCAGTCATAATATTCAGGAGGAAGATTGGTTTCATCGAAATTAAACTTAAACCACTTTTCGGCGGAAAGAGGACAACTAAAGCGCTTTGCTGAATCGAAATTGATGAAAAAACCACCTTCACCAAAGTGTTCACCAGCATAAAGAGTCTTAATTTCAGAATCTCGGTTTGCTTTAATGGTAATATAATATACAGGCTGATTTTTAAGGTTAACCATAGTATTCTCCTTTAACGCATAATAGTATACTTACTACCAATTTCTACCTTGATAATCTTTGCATAATTAAAGTCATATTCCTTGGTATAAGTTTTGTTTTCAAGGAAAAACTTCTTATTCTTACTCCACCATTCCTTAGCCCCCTTTTCATTGTCAAAAGAAAAACAAGAAAGAGTGAAATTCTCTGCAATGAGATACGGCATATTAGACCAACCTCTATTAGCAAAACCATAAGAAGGTGATTCACCATAGTTAAGAGGAAGTTTCTTTCGGGGAATACCAATACAATAATAAGTCTCCATATTAGAATGAGCAAGACCGTTATCTGTAAGATTAAATACCATTTTTATTCTTATCCCTTTCCGCAATTTGAGCCTTAATATTTTCAATACGTGACATTTTCTCTCTTAAAGTTTCTTTTGTGTCTTCAATTCTATTGGCATAATATTCAAAGCTGGTTTGCAAACGCTTAAAAGATTTCTCCTCTTCATCATAAGCGTGTTCAGCTTTAGCCAATGCTTCATCAAGAGAATCTCTAACAGGAAAATTATCAGCGAAAGAAATTTTCCCATCCTTGGGGATATATACAAAGAAACGTCTGCTATTAAGACTAGCAAGAGGGTTGTTTCGTCTCCAACTCATATACTTTTCGTAAGATTCAAAGACGTAATTTTGATAAGAATTTTTTCTAATTGTAATTACTTCTGTAGAACCGCTCATTCGACAGACATAAAAATCTTTGTTTTCATAAACGACAGGATACACAGAAATAGATTTAATATCATGATGAATTTCAACAATCTTTCCGTGCTCCCAAGGCTTCATAGCTTCATAGTTGTCCATGTTAAACCTCCTTAAAAGTTTTCAGGGGAAGTGTGATATTTGTTATCCATTAGCGCGCGATTAAAAATACGCTCATCTCGAACAATAGAAAAATAGTGGTTGAGATATTGAGGAGCATTAGGACTATGACAAGGATTGTTGTATGATTTAACAGCTTTGACAAAATTATCAATTAATCTTTCGCTATTAGGGTCAGATTTAAATTCTCCAATAAATGCCAAAGCTTCTCCTGCGGAATGAGCGCAAAGAATATTATCCGCTTCACAATCTTGAGCAAAGAAATAGTTGAAAACAAAATGAAAAATATTTCGTTCGATATAGTAAACGCACTTATACTGATTAAATTCAACCACAAAAACGGGATAGTAGGTAACAGTTTTATTTTCTTTTCCGTTAACTCCAGCGTTATAAATCATAATACCACCTCAAATATTTTTTAATTCGATTACAGTTTTAAGTGTGCAAGCATTTTTACCAGCGAATACGAAGACAAAACCTTTGTGGTAATAAATACGCTCGCTGTTAGACTTGGTACGGAAACGACGCTTAAAAGCATACATTTCTTCATTGGTTAGCCCAATCTTTTCATAGTTGTAAATAGTTACAGCGTCAAGATTAATGCCTTTATTACGAGCATTGCAAGCTAACTGACGAAGTTCTCTTTCGTTTTTAATGCCAAGCCTTTCCAATCCACGGTCACGAGAATGAAAAGTCAATTTGATTTTATCAGACCCAATTTTATTATGAAAATTACGATTATACATTTAAACAACTCCTTTCAGGAACGATTTACTTTATATTCAAAGTATACCAGACCTAAAAAGAGTTGTCAAGTATTTATTAATTTGTTTTGGGAAAAATAGACAGCTTTTCTCTAAGAGCAGAGTATTCTTTTAAATTTTTTTCGTAAGCGGTGATAGCTTCTTTTGTTTCTTCTTCTGCGGAATCAATATTAAGAACTTCAAAAGTAGCATTATCTCCACTATTATCAATTCTTAATCCAATAAGATAATACTTCTGGTCTTTTTTCTGTTCTAAACAAGCTTGAGCCAAAATCTTTTTTTGCCAAGAGCTAATATAAATTCTTAAAAAATATTCGATATAACTAATAAGATAAATAGGAGTAGCTTCTTCGCCTAAAATAAACCAGCACTCTGATTTTTCTTCGTAAGAGTTAGGAACCAAAAAGGAGCGTTCATTCATCACATCACGAATACTTTCTCTTTTTTCGTAAGCGAAACATTCTTCTTCGGTAGAGAAACTACGACCGTCTTCTGCAACCCAATATGTTTTTTCTTGAGCAGGGATTACTTCTTTTTCAATTTTCATACCAATTAAGACCCTTCAAAATCTTTAATTACTTTATAATAAAATTCATCTTTTAATTCATCAGAAATTAACCCCATCTTGTGAATACGCTCGTTTAGTTTAATGCAAGCTAATTTAATAAAATCATTGTAATTAAATATCCATGTCCAGCCTAAAATAATATTAATGATTGGAAGAGCACTTAGAATAAGAATTTGAATGATTGGAATTGCAGAACCAGTATTGGAAAATTTAATATCAACATTTCTTGCATTAAAAAAGTCGTTTACATATTTGGTAATCTCTTTAACAAGATAAAAGAAAACCAAAACATCCAAAATAAAAACAAATCGCCAAATATTAATTAGAATTTTTAGAATCATCTATCTTTGCTTCTTTCTCCTTTACTTCTTCAACTTTTTTTGGAACTTCTTTGAATTTTTTACAAAGATAAGATAAATGTCCCATGGAATTATATGTAAATCCACTTTCAGGATGTCTTACACAATCCTTCCATGGGCATTTCTTCTCATCACAGCCAGTAAAAGAAAGTAAAGATATCTATCTATCACCTTTTGGAATATACATTTATTTTTCTCCTATATATGTTATTATCCCTTAATTTGAATATAAGGAATAAACTCGGGGCCACAATCAAAGTCCCAGCCATTTTCAACAATCTTTGAAAGGAACGTTTTGTTGTTTGCCAGATTCCAAACAATAGAACTGCAACAATCTTTATGAATGATATAATAAGGATGCTTGACATTCTTTTCACGACCGACTTCAAAAAGACGCCCCATAATGACATTAAAGAAATAACTTACATCATTATCCTTAAAAGTCTGATTCCAAACCTCAGCATCTTCTCTTGCCTTAGCGCTGGTTACATCAACACAAACCAAAGAACCGTCTTCCGCCTCCTGAAAGGCGAGTTCATAACCTCTGCATTCACAAAGCTCTTTGAAGCGCTTATCATTGGTCATAATCTTCCACATAATAGAAGTAAGCTGGAAGTTTTCAAAACGAGCTACAGCATAACCCAAACTGGAATTGTGGTCAAGACGTTCCTCTATATAACCAAGGAGTTTGGTAATGTTATTATTTTTGTTGCTATTCTTATATTCTTCAAGATATTCCTGTTTAGTAAACATAGTTTAACAACTCTCCTTACTTTTTTAATTTGTATTTATATAATACTACAAGCAAAGAAAGTTGTCAAGTGGTTATTAAGTTTTTTTACCAATTTTATAAGGATATAATTTTAATTCTTCTGGTAAATCTTTATACTGGATAGCTTTTTCTTCAATAAGATAAGAATCATTTTTCTTTTTTGAAGATTTCATATCTTTAAGATTTTTGCTGCCACAATAAGGACAATAAATAAATTCTTTTTCAGGAGCATATCTCGTAATAAATTCTGAATTAGATAAAGTAGAAGTTGCGTGCATATATTCTCTGCAATTTGTACAGTAAGAATAAAAAGCTCCATCATGGATAAATTTAATTACAAGCCAGTCTCCATTTCGAAATAAGACTCTGTAACGAGGGTCATTACCATTGTACTGATAATCACTGTACTTCGCTTGTCTTATCTTCTTTCTTTGTTTCTTCGACATTATTTTCATCCTTTACTTCTTCAGTAATGGTCTGAGGAAGACCGCCACCCATCATTCCTGCCATAGCTCCCATCATATCAGCCATGCCATTAGGGTTCTGCTGAACAGTATTATACGAAGTTCTAAGGAGCTTATAGAACATAATTACACAATCAGCAAACTCATATTCTTCATTGAGCTTTGCTTGAATTGCAGTAATATCATCCATACTGTCAATTTCCTTATCGAGAGTGCGCTCTTCATTGCCATAAGTGGTAATAGTGGCTTCAGGTTTCAAGCCCATATATACAATATAATAAGTATAACTCTTCTTTAAATTCATTTTGAATTGTCTCCTCTAAATAAATATGCTACTGTAGTATTAGTTTTATCTGCGATAATTGCAAAGTCTCTTGATGTCAAGAAAAATCTTTTATGTACAATCTTTCTTACATCTTTTTCCGACCTATTTAAAAATTTAGCCCATTGCTTATATGAATAAGGACTTACTTTCATGACTTTACTTACTCGTTTTAACTTATCCATATAAGATTTATTAGGATGAATATAATAGAAATTAATATAATTCCAAAAACTGAGAATTTTATTTTTGATGTTTTTCATAATATTTCCTCTCAATCATTTGGGATATACAGCCCTTGTAACAACCTCTGTGGACTGTTCTTATATGACCTTTATGCCAAATCCATTTATACCAAGGTAAATATCCTTTATAATGAAAATCATGTTCTCCTTCTTCATCAAGCCACATCCAATGTGGACAAGGAGTTTCATTTAAGAAAGCAGGAAGATACATTATTTTAATTTTAGGATTCTTTATTTTAGCTTTAATAGCCTCAAGGAAACAATTAGAATAAAAATCTTTCGAACTTTTCATTTGCTAATCCTATCTGCAATCGTACTTGCTACAAAACTATCTGGCTTAACTGTCGGTTCATAACCAGCGCCTTTTAGCCATCCTACAATTTCTGGAATTACTTGACCACTTGGTCCAGCATACCCTGCATCTACATGAATTCCAATGCTGGTATACTTTTCATAGTTAAAGTTTTCTTGAATAGCCAAAGTTGTCAATTCATCAATCAATTGGTCAGCATAAGCAATACTTAATTCGGTTTCTTTGTGAATTTTAACTTTTAAATTTAAAATAATCGGTAGCTTTTGAATCTCATAGAAGAACTTGCCACCTTTGCCATCGGTATAGACAGCAATGACAATGACAGCTTTCGTTTCATCTTTGTGATTTTGACTATCAGTACCAATGACAATATGATTATGTTCTGCTACATCTGCATGGTCTTTAATGTAGCCAAAAATAATTTCGGCTATTTGGCGCATATTTACTCGTCCATATGTCGGACTAATCATATTATCATCCTTTCATTTTATTTAATGATGCGCGATGGTGTTAATTGCTTCAACCAATTGATTTAAATGTTTTACTGTATTAGCAGGGAACTTATAAAGTTTGCCTTCATGTAAAAAAGAAGCCAGCTTCAAGCCAGAATCGGAAGCATACCAAAACTCTTCTTCCTTAAAAGGAGCAACATTAAGGCTTTCTTTTTCAGGTTTAGATTCTTTGAATTCTCTTTTATCCTTCTTAGTAGGAGGTGTAAGGTCTTCAACTTCTTCAATTTCATAATCGTTTTCATTGAAGAACCAATCAGCAGTACACTTTGCTTCAAAACGTGTCTTAAAAGGACGCGCTTCTTCCTTCTTACCGAAAGTACATTCATCATAATGCAAACCAAAAGCACTACAGTAATAATTCTGTTCATCTGTAGGAAGATTGTGTCTTACATTGGGTTTAACACGAATGATATAGAGCTTATTTGGCTTATTCTTTTCTTTAGAATTCTTTTCGAGATTCTTATTTAGTAGTGTACCACACACAGGACAATAGTTAGCAGGGACATAAAAATCTTCATGGTCAGCAAGATTCTTTTTACTGGTAGCGTTAATTGTAAATCTGTAATTTTCGCACCATTTACACATATAGAAAAGACTCCTTTCAGTCTAATTTACTATCAATAGTATAAACCAAAAAGAGTCTGTTGTCAAGAGCTTTATTTAATTTTCTTCTGTTTTCTTATCTCTCTTTGAATCTTAAGCCAATAAATTGCCGCCATAACGAGAGCAACAGGCCAACAGAAAATCAAAGTTAAATAATGCAACAAGGTTACTTCTTTATCGTTTTTATTAGCAGGACAATTATAAACATTATATGTTACTGCAAACCCACATAAAAGATAAAGAGCAAAACCTATTAGAGATACATCATTCAATCTCATTTATAAACTCCTTTACAAAGGAATAAAAAAGAACTGTGGTACAAAATTTGTTTTTGGAGGAAACAAACACGAACAAAATACGAAAAAGGAGGAGACTTTATTAGCAATTTTAAAGTCATCATAAGGAGGTTTTTGTACCACAGTTCTTATTATTATATTAACATACTCTTTCGAGTTTGTCAACTACTTATTAGTTACTTTTTAAAAAGCATCTGATGAGAATAAAGAATCTGCATTTTTTCTGCTACGGATAAACTTCTGTTGTAAGCATCATCATTATCAGCCAAACGCATTGCAAACTGGTAATCAAGGTTGTTTATGATTTCTTCTGTCAATACTTGACCATAACTCGTATTTAAGCATTGATAAATTTCTTTACTATTAATACGGTATGCATCTAACATAGCATTGACATAAGCCAGTGCCGACGTATTTTTATCATCAATAAAGCTAAGTATTTTCTCATAGTAGGGACAAGTAATTTCAAGCTTTCCCATTAACTTCCTTAAAACATTGAAATTAATGCCTTCTTTTTTGCAGATGGCTTTTAAATAATTACAAGCATAATCATCAAGAACGCCAATGTTCCAATATCTGCCTTCTTTTCGGTTATCATAAACTTCTTTTGGATTAACAAAACCAGTTAAAATAATAGCTTTTCCTACAACTTTACCGTTGTCAAGTTTAGTTTTACCATAGCAATTTGCCAAATCTTTTTTATTAACCAAAAGTTTTGCTTTAGCAACAACAACTAGTTTAACAGCAACACCATAGTTATAACCATTAGTAACAAATGCATCATAAGAAATGTAATTATACCAAGTTAAAGCATCTTTTACAGTTAAACAAGCATGAAAACCATTGCCACAGTAATCCACTTTACTAAATTCTTCTTCTCCTTCTGGTAAAGAATAGATTCTGTTCAGTTCGTATGCAAAGTTTCGACTAGGGCCTATATATTTTACTTCTTCATTAGAAAGATAATAGGTCTTATAAAGAGCTTTGTAACAATCAATCCATTCCCAATCTTCTCCAATAGGAAAAGGAACATCTTCCATTTTTTCATATTCCCAAGTATTCCTACTGATAACTGTATGATTAGGAAGATTATTCGTGTAAGATTCGCTGGAAGATTCTTCAAAATCTACACCAGATGCAGCGTAAAAATCGCATCCGATAACACGTGCTTTTTCAGGCTTCTTAAAAAACATATTTTATTCCCCTTTCTTAAAACCTATAAAATTTGCGAGGAGTAATATTTTTTTCCATTTTTTCAATTAGTTCCATAGATTTCTTAACTGCCTCATCCATTCTTGCATTAAATTCGTCACGAGAAATAGGCTGAAAATGGTCAAAATTTTTCGGATAATTTAGAAGGAAAAACAAATCAATGTCCTCATTATAATAAGGAGCTACATCAATTTCTGAATCTGTATAACAACCATAAGGTGTTTCATCTTCAAAATTGTTAATCTCAATACAACCCCATGAAGAAGAATAGTTAATCTCACATCTTCCTTCTAACAATTTAGGGGGCTGAACAATCATAATATAATGTCCTCGATGAATATAACAACTTCCAATCAGCTTTGGAGCGAGTTCTTTCATGATATATTCATCATAGGATTTTTTTGTAAGCTCGTTTAAATCTTTGTTAATCTCAGAAAGTTCTTTCTTCTTATTTTCGAGTACCGTCTTCCATTCTTTCTTCTTATTTTCCAATGATGTTTTCCAAATGTTTTCCATGTTGCACCTCTATTATAAAAATAAAAGTCTCATAATCAATATTAAATTAATTATGAGACCTTTTATTAAATTAGCTAATTCAATAAATTGTGAAGACTTAGAAGTTATTCCCCGTTATATTACTTCCTACACTCATTGAAACTTTTTCCTCTGGCGTCTACCCATTTCGACGGACAAGTGTTTACAAGTCTTCTGTAAAACTGCGAACAACCTACCCGTAGGTTATTCAAATACGATAATAAGCGCTCCGACCCCCATCGGATTCTTATTAAAGGTGAGGAATAGACGACGTTCACCTCACTATGAGCCTCTGGTCCTTACATTTAAAGAAATGCTCCGCTCTTTGTCCGATTCTCTTCATCAGAAAGCCAACCTAAATACCACCGAGCAAGAATTCGGAAGTTAGGATTTAATAATTCTTGCAAGAATTTCCACCTATAGATTTCAGGTGGGAGAGCTTATCGCTCTGGCATCTTCGTAGTTCCTATTCCTACAAAGGGTGCTTCCGGCAGTATAAATTTTATACATGTCTAAGAAGTCATTGCATCTCAGCTATTATTGAATATTCAATTGTGTGTCTTACAGTCAAGAACGTGATTTGTCTATCAGGCCCGAGTAGTGCAAACCAATGGGAATCTCTTCCGCACTTTTTTCATCCTTTCCCTTGGGACAATCTTAATATACCATAAGATTAGTTTCCTGTCAAGGGTTTATTATTTTTTTCTTGAAGAGTTTTTACTAACTCTTCATAGGATTCAATAAGCTCTTTTTGTGCTTCTGCTTTCCCTTCTAAAGATTTAATAAGTCCTTCTTTAGCTTCATCTAAATTTTTATAAGTTTCTTCGGCTTCTGCAAAAGCTTTTGAATAAGCGTGGATACCACCAATAATAGTTCCTGCTAAAAAGAAAATTGCTAAAACTCCAATAGCAAGAATGATGCACAAAGCAACTTGAGTAGTGTTCATTTTCTTTTACTAACCTCCATTAATTTATTTTCAGGTTCAATCCTAAATTGTCCCATTTCCCAATCAAAACCAAGACCAACAGATTGGACTTTTTCATAAGGTCTGCCACCCCAAGTAGCTTCAAAATTTTCAATTGTGATTACTACTTGAGACTCTTTGTATTGATTCCAGTATGGGTTTTCAGCTATCTCATTAAGAATTTCTCTTAATCTTTCAACGGTCATTTTTCTATATCCTTCAAATAAAGTTTGAAAAAATGGATAGCGGTCATAGATAGACAACCACTTATAAATAAACAAAAAGATGTTAATATTTCTCCTGTCGAGCTATCTAGTCCTGCTATACCAATTGCAATAAGAAAATACAAACAGAATAACGCATCAGCCAAATTTGGATTTACTAAATGTCGATTTGATTTCATACAATCCAAAAATGAACAATGTCTTTATAAGGAGAAGTCCAACTATCTTCTGTAAAGTTAGTCCAATCTAAAATACATCGAGTAAAAAAGCTTTTACATCCACTGATTGTTCCCCATCCATTAGGAGATTCGTACTGTTTATATTTATCTGGAAATCTTTCAAGCTCTTCTAAGCCATGAATGATAAAAGGAATAACATCTTTTACAAGACCATTATCTTCTTCGTTTTTCCACTCCAAGCCTGTAGATTCCTGAATCATTTCCCTTAAATTATAGGTAATGTTTGCTTCACAATTTCCAACGTCAGCCCAAAGTTTAGGGTCATCCTTGCACTGAACTCGATAGCTAATATCGTAACTCACTATGTTACCTCCAAATCAACATGCCCGACATATATAAAACTAACAACATCGTTAACATCAGTAGTATATGTGTCATTGATTTTGCGTATCTCGGTGTTATTTTGAATTATCCACAAATCCCCAAAGAAAGGATTATAATAGATATCTCCATTAACAAATTCTTTTTCACCAATCTTAACCATTTATTTTATCCTCCTTATATTCATCTGGAAGGAAACTAAAAATATGAGCAATTACGTCTACAGTCCATCCATTGCCTAAAGCTTTTCTTGCCGCACTATCTGGAATCATATTAAGAAAATCATCAGGAACAGTTTGTAAGCGGCACATTTCTTTTGTCGTATAATATCTAAAAGGTAAATTGTCTTTGAAAGCATCAGGATGTCTGCCAATAGAAAGTGGTGTGAGAACATTATCCTTGTCTACAGTAGTGAGACAATTTGATTTGTCTGTATTCGTGGCACGGACTTCAAGACACTGTGTAATAGGAATCGTTTTGTCAGTATCTTTTCTATGCCCATTTTTATCTAACCTACGACCAACAATAGTAGCTTTGTTTAATCTACGCCCTCTAATCGCCGCAGGATTAGGAAATTCAATATCCTCAAGAACATCTTCCAGAGTAATATTTTTATCTTCTGGAAGCGTTACATTGGGAATGTTAGTCCAATAAAGCCTACGTCTGTTTTGCGCTGAAACAAGAGAAGAATTAATTTCAATGGGTTCTACTCCAAGAATATTTGTAATAATATCTTCCCATTCTTTTTTCATGATTACATTTTCAAGTAAAAAATATTTAGGGCAGACTTCTTTTATTGCACGAGCGTATTCATAAAACAATTTGCTTTGAGCACCTTTTAATCCTTGACCATTGCCAGCCATGCTCAAATTTGTACAAGGGCTACCTCCGATAAGTAAGTCAATTTTCCCTTTATATTTTGTAAAGTCCTCTTTTGTTACATCTCCATGATGAACCACATCAGGAAAATTTGTTTCTGTGGCTTTAATTGCGTTTTTTTCAATTTCATAAGCATCATAAGAATCAATCTTAATTCCAGCTCTCTCAAGTGCAAGATGACCGCAACAAATACCATCAAACAAAGATAAAATTCTCATTATCCGTAAAAACCTCCATCGGGCGGGTCTCTTCTATAATTAGGACAAGGTATATCATTTACAGGGTCTCTAAAACAATCTACGCCCCAACTATGAATACATTTATCACAATAAAAAGGTTGAATATGATAATTAGAAATAGAAGGATTTTTAGGCTCTTCGGGCATAACAGGTGCTTTCTTAAGAGTAGTAGTATTTGGGTCAGGTTGAACATTCATATCTTTCATAAGTTCTTCCTTTTCAGCTTTCTCTAAAGCATCCATAGCCGAATTAAGAAAGTCAAGAGTTTTTTCATTGTAGCCTAAAATCTTAAGTTCTTTAATTAAATCTTCATTACCAATTTTCTTTAAAACATTTGGAAAAGCATAAAGTAAAACTTGAACATGACCAAACTCTTTACGCCATTCATTATACTCTTTTACAGTCATTAATAATACCTCGTCTTTCTACCTCAAATTTAAGTTCGCTGACCGCTACTGTAACTGGCATAGATACGAAATGGTCATAATAATCTACCGCCTTAGAAAAATAGCTTCCGTACTTAATAGGCCAATTCTCTTTGTTTTTTGGAGGATTCTTTTTTTCAATCTCTTTAAGTTCTGAACAAGCCGACCAAAGTTCTGCATTAGTTAAATTACGAAAATAGCCCATAATAATATACCTTTCACTTAATATAATTGTGATTGTATATAAAGAATAACACAATTTTCTTTGCTTGTCAATAGAAAACAATAAAAAAAGAGAGGGAATTACCCCTCTCTTAATTTATTTTTTAACTTAGGCAAAAGCCTTAGTTTCAACAGCGTCATAACGCTTAGTCAGAAGAACATCCATAAGCGCATCCCAAGGATTAGTCTTACCAGACATTACCATCTTAAGCGTATTTACACTGAAACCACTAACCATAATGCCATAATCATTCTTGGTCATGGGAAGACCGTTACCAGTAGTACCGTTTCCGCATACATTCCAATAAATAATCATAGGCATTGCATATCCAGCGTTCTTGTACTTCTGCTCAATGGACTTAAGGAAAGCAGGAGCTTCCTTAGCAGTAGCACGAGTGCTGTTATAGCCCCAATAACCATAACCACCATAACCACTACCGCCAGTACTAACGTTGCGAATGTTTACCATAGAATCCCAACCACCATCACTGATAATCAGAATATTCTTAGGCAAATCACTCTGAGGAGAATGATTCTTAATTGCAGTTTCAAGAATCAGGTCAAACACAGCCTCAAGGTTGGTGTTAGCACACTCATTATGACGAGAAGCCTCAATGAGATTTTCACGCAGAGAGTCATGATTAATATTAACCATCTGAGGACGGGCAGAGAAAGTAATGTAACGACCCTTATATGCACCCTTAGCACGCTCTGCAAAGTAAATTGCAAGAGAGTTAGCTACCTCAAGTGCGGTCATACGAGTACGACCAACAGTAACACACATAGAGCCAGAACCATCTGCAACGACAATAGTAGAACTATCATCAGTTACAAGATTGGGAAGAGACTTCCACATACCCTCAAGAGCAGCATCATAAGAACGAGGATAAGTATTCCATTTATTTTTACAGTACTTATGAACAATGTCGCAAGGATTAGAAACGGAAGAGTTAATCTTTGCTTCGCCCTTAGTAAGAGCATTCAGATAAGCGCGACGGCGCTCCTCATCGTTGCGAAGGAAAGCCTTATTGTAATTAAGGTTTGCCTTAGAAGGAACAGTCTCATAATCAATGCTCTGCCAATTCTGAGAAGACATCTTACGCTCAACAACGTCAAGGTGCTTACGAAGAGCAGACAGACCCTTGCGATACTCACGCTCAGTCAGACCGAGCATATCCATAGTCTTAAGACCACGCTTACGAGTATCATGGCTGTGAGAAGAAGCACTATCAAGCCACTTTGCCATAAGGCTAATGGACTTACCCTTCTTCATGTTAGCCATATCTTCCTTCCACTGCTTACGAATCAGTTCACGAACAACAGGCTTAGTGGTAGGATTATCCATGACAGTATAGATGTAATCCCAACGAGAATATTCAGGAATCATGGGAATCAGGTTCGCCACAATCTGAGCACCACCATTATTCATCATATCCTTAAGGCAAATCTGGAAGAGACGGCGCTCACCCTGACCCTCACGGATATCGCCAGCATAAAACAGCCAACGAATAGCGAGACGAGGATTCTCAGAATAAGCTGCACGGAACTTCTTCACAATATCGCCATCGGGAAGGCTACGAAGAGCAGAGATAGAAGTGTTGATGTCAAGAAGAGCAGAACCAGAGGACTTATATGCAATAGCACCATTAGAGGTGTACTGCTTGTCGGCAGGAAGAGTAGGAACTGCAACCTGAGTGTAGTAGCCCTTGGCAGTCTTCTCAACCTTGTCCATAAAGGAAGCCTTACGGTTGGTTCGATTGGTCTGAACAGTCTTCTCAGGCTTAGGAGCCCAAGCCTTAGTGTTCTTCTTCTTGTTAGGATTGTTGTAGTTATACATAATTTTCTCCTTTTCTAAAGGACTAGACTCTTTTTGTCCTTTTTTCAAAATAAAAGTTTTTTGTAGTTTGCTGTGAGAGTCTAACTACTTATGACAATAGATACTATAACAGATGTATCTTAGTTTGTCAAGAGGTTATTAGAATTATTTTCGTCTTTTCCTAAATTTTTTTCAAAGTTGTTTATAAAAAGTTGTTTAGCATTTTGAGCTTTATAGCAAATATCATTGGTAATAGCATCTTCTATTCCTTGAAACAATGAAACAAGGGGACATAAAAGTTCTCTTTCATCTTCATTATCCGCTAAAGCATCTCTGCTTTTTGCAATAGAAGTAAGCTCTCTTATAATAATATCTTTTGTTTTAAATTCTAATTTTGTAGTAATTTCACCATCAGATTTATCAGCAAGTTTTTCAAATTGCTCTTTAGATAGATATTTTTTATTTATTGTTACCCAAACCTAAATTTCTCCGTTGGTATCTACTAAAATTGGAATATCTGTCCTATCTTCTGCTCGGTTTGCTAATTTTCTTATCCAAGTCTAATAAGCTTTCTATCCTTCTTGAGTCTAAAGCCATTTAATATCAACCATAATTATACCCTTTTATACCCAATTATACCCTTTACTCAGATTTTAAAACAGAAATTTTAATTCCACCTTCCTCGAATTCATACTTAGCACGAGGAATTTTTACTTTTAAAGTACCAGTTTCTTCATTAGAATCCCGATTTACAATAGGTAAAGTAAAATTTAAATTAACTGTATCATCGAAATTTTTCTCCATGTTAAATTCTTTTGGTTCAAATTTAACAAACATCTTAGACTTTTCTGAGCGAGAAAAATTTAAACTGAAATCAGAGGTGTGGTTCAATTGAACAAAATTGTGCTTCAAACATGCAGTTAAACCACAATATCCTCTAATATTGGCGTATTCACAAGAAATGCCCTTTGCGTTACAATACCCTTTAGTGGGATAATAATCTCCTGTATTCATTGTTAATTTCCCTTAAAGTAATACTCATAATGTTCTCCATCCCAAAGAGGATGTTTAATCATCTTGTCAGTATTCCAATCAGAATATTCACCATTTTCATTCGCATCAGCAACATAACAATTATCATCAGGGTCGCAACCATTATCATTGCCAGTGTAAATACAACTTCTTGGGTCAAAAAGAAAACGTTTTAATTTGTCATCGTTTTCAAGAATTTCATTAATAAAAGAAATAAGCTCTCCTGCATGGTCTACTGAACCGCTACAATCCCAAAATTCCCAACCGCTATATTTACTTGTCGCTCTTTTATAGTCAGGAACAAAGATTTTAATCTTAAAATCTTCTTCAAGTTTACGCTTAAATTCCTTTGCTTGAGCACCCATATCACAGTCAAGCATAGCTGTGTAAAGGTAAGAAACCTTATCTTCTGTAGAAGAATAACAACTTCTTTCCCAGCCATAATCTTCATCTGCATTAAAATTTAAATAAGCTGGAATATGATTCGGTCCATAATCGTCCTTTGAAATAACAAGAGAATGACAAGAACTTGAATTTGTCTCAAATACGTTTTTACGAATCTGTTTCATTGTTCTTCTCCTCATTTAAATCTCTCAAGAACTGATACATTTCAGTAACAGTTTTATCGCCAACGTCATAACGATTATTTACATCGCAAGAATTTCTTGCGTACTGCATCTCAACTCCATCAATATACATGGAAGCACTGGTCTGTTCACCGTCTTGACCATCATCGCCCATGTACATAGTATTCCAATCTTCCTCAGACATAAGACGCTGAGGCTCAAGCTGCTTGATAGCAAGATTATCGAAACTAATAACAGAGAACCACTTTTCGTCAATCATGCGACCAAGATTGTTATAGATTGCCTTCTGCTTGTTGGCTACAAGTTCCTTAGCCCAATCTTCCTTAACATATTCCTCACCACGGCGAACAGTTTTATAACCAAGAATGAGAATCTTAAGATTACGATTCTTAAGAGCGCGAAGAGTATCCATCGTTACAATACCATTAATAACATGGAGAACAAGGTTAGGATACTTAGAAATAGTCTTAAGGAACTGTGGCTGAAGAGGGTCAACAAGAGAGACACCAATACCATAAATAAGCTTCTCATTAACAAGCTGTTCAATAAGCTCCTGATTCTTCATAAAAGCAAACTGATGAACAGTCATGTTAGGAATAAGATTTAACTCCTTGCACTTACGAAGGAAAGGAATCAAGTCAGGATGAGAAAGAGGGTCTCCACCTCCGATTGCAAGTTCTGTATACTCATGGAAGCTTTCAAGAACCTTAATACCCTGTTTCCCAAGAATATCACCATGTTTGCCATTTGGAGATCGGAAGAGCACACGTCTGAACTCCAGTCACTAGCTTATCTCGTAT
>ERZ1024431.29-NODE-29-length-25167-cov-15.233155_pt1 | contig 25167 bp, 43 predicted proteins | sample MGYA00520782_ERZ1024431 | MGnify/ENA primary metagenome ERZ1024431 (study PRJEB33242, sample SAMEA3444288) | Homo sapiens | biome: Host associated; feature: Gastrointestinal tract; material: Stool | place: Uganda | collected 2011-01-01 ...
CCACACGAATTAACATCTATTTTAATTAATGAAATAATGAATTTAAAAACAAAACGGCTCATATACTCTTTAGCAAAAGAACTCTCACTAAATGTTGGAGATGTTTTAATCTCATTTAAGAAATCTTTTGGTAAAAGACCGTGCATTACAGGTATTCTATAATCACAGCCGAAGATGAAGGCCTTTTTTGGATTAATTATTGATAACTCAAGCATTTCGATTGCTTTATCATAACAATAGGTATTTTTATCACTGGCGGATGACATCCACAATTGGACTTGGTGAGGTTCATATGGATTTAAGTCACCCATTTTCGTTTTTCTTGATACATTTAGGAGAGGTAGGACGATATTGTTGATATCATCGGGATTGTGATCCATTAATACCCTTAGTTTCCTAATATTTAAAGGGATTAGACTATATCATTTCACTTTTTCACTTCATACCAAATAGTATTACTTCTTTTCAGAATAGTCGTTGAACCTTCTATTACTTAATAATAGCTTGGCTGCTGATTGCCCTCGACTTTACGTTAGGGGTTCCCAGCAATTCAAAAAATTTATTGTCCGCAATTATATCTTTCATTTAAATTATTATAACACTATTTTATTTTTAATTTAGAATATTTCTATAAATCCCATTTTGTAAAATAATTTTTTCCTATTTGAATAATTTGTTCTTTACTTAAATTATTATACTTATTTTTTACTTCCTATCTTCCGTTTCCTTTCATTAAATGATAAATAAAACCTTTAGATAAATTAAAATAATCCAATATTGTTTTTTCTATTCCTCTTCCATAACTAGAAACCACGCACATAATCTTTAAGGTTGTTTCATCGTCTGGACTACTTCTTTGAATAATTGGCTATTTTATTTTTAAATTCATTTTTTCTTCAAAATCTTTAACTATTTTTTCTTTTTCTTCTTTAGATAATCTATTAGCTCTTTGTCTAAAATTATCATAGCTTTGTTCTCTAGCTATAGCAGATATGCAACTACTATCAACACCGAGATATTTTCCAGTTCTATTTGTCATTCCTTGATAAGCTTTATTCCCAAAATAAGCGAAACAATACTGCTAAAAATTTAATTTACTTCTAGTGTCACCTCCTGTCCCACCAGCAGTTAAATTGAAACCTTTATCACCAAAAGTTTCATACTTTGATATATAATATTTTTCCTTTTCATTTAACTAGTCTTTTGTTAAATTCGGATAATAAATATTTTCAAAAACAAATTCATTCTCACCATAATAATTAAAAGAATTTTGTAATTTTACATTAGGGTGTTTGTTTCTTCTTAATTTTTCTAAATGTTCTTTTTTTCTTCGGACAAAATCTGTTGTCTAACCAACATATTGCTGTCCAGTACTTTTATTAATAATAAAATAAATATAACATTCCATACACATTCCTCACGGACTTCGTCTATTAATCCCATTGCGCGGCGACCACCACGTTGAGAATTGAGAGCGCTTACACAATAGACTATATCTTTATCCCAGTAGGATAGTTTCCTTTTCATCAAAAATGATTACTCCTTTCGGATAGTCGTTGAACATTCAATGCTTTGCTGCTGATTGTTCTATTAGAAGTTCCCAGCAATTAAAAAACTTTTTCTATTATATTACTATAATAGGACGCTGTTTTCAACGTCAAAAACGCTCCCATTCCTAAACGTTAATTTAACGTAATCCCCACCGAAATTACCTTCTCCTACAATTTCTTTTTTAAGTAATGGGAATAAATCCCAAATTTCTATTATTTTCTCACGAGCAATTTTAGCTGACTATGCCTTTCCCGGTCAATTATATTTTAAAGAACTTATTACTTTTCTTTATTCTTATTATTCCTAATAAGTTTAGACTATATCATTATCTTTTTATAAGATACCTACCTTTTCATATTATTTAATATTACTTCTTAAAAGAATAGTCGTTGAACATTCAATGCTTTGCTGCTGATTGTCTTTATAAGATATTCCAGCAATTAAATAGGTTTTCTATATTATTTCACAATAATAAGGCGCAATTTTTTTCGCGCATATGAAAAGCTTAATCCCAGGTCTAAAAATGCAAGTGAGATATAAAGCAAGAATTGAAATAAAAGATTTGCTGAATGCTCTTGGTGCGATAACTAATAAACGTCCAAACCGCATACAAAGCCTTATAAACAATCTCTAATAATAAAACAAATTAAACTGAGAATCTTTTCTTTTAATAATATCTAAATAAATATCTGGATAATTAATAAAATATTCACACCACTATTCATAAAGCTCCCTATTCTATTCAATACGTTTTTTAGTTATAACTGCACCCTTTTCCATTTCAATTCCGTCTCTGAAAAACTTGGTCTAAACAGTTCTTACAACTGAACTTGCTACTTCATAAATCATAGATGGTGATTGTATCGTTTCCATATAATCACCTCATTAAATATCAATTTTAAATTCTTCTTCTAATTGCTTTTTATTTTGTTCATCCATATATTCTCTGAACTCTTTTTCATTAAAGTCATCACCTTCAAGTTCGGCGGCAACCTTCAAGTTTTGAATACGTTGCTCAATCTCTTCGGCAATACCAGTTTCATTAACATATAGATAACGAACAAACTATTGCATATTCTTTTCTGTCTGGTCAACTTCATCTCTAACTGCCTAATAAACTCTAGGTTTAAAGCCAGTTTTTTCAAGATAAGCGTAAACCTCTCCAGAGGAATCGAATTCATCGGCATCTTTAACGTCTTTAGGAGTAAAATTAGAAATTTTAGTTAAATCATCATATGCTTTTAAAAATTTAGCAATATCGGGGTCGCCGGCTCTTACTTTTTCTTCAATTAAAAGTGAAATCATACATAACTTCATTGCTTGGTCTTCGTTTAAAGCGCCAACAACGTTTTGAGAATTAAGCAATCCTTTATGCAAATTCTCTAAATACTCTAACTACTCATCATCATATTCGCGGCCCCACTTAGCATGAAGTTTCTAAATCTTATCTTCTCTAATTTCTGGAATCGCATTTTCAAGCTAATTCTATTCCTAAAGCTACTCATAAACCTTATTATATTGTCGCCAATTTAGATCACTATACTAAGAAGCTCTGAACATAGCCATATAGATACCTAAAGCATCCTTTCCACGTTCTTTAACTTTATTCCATTCCCCCGGTATGAATGGAACATCTGCCCACTAGCAAATCTAATCAACAATATTCCACTAATCATCTAAAGGCGCGGCGGCAATCATCTAATTTAAGCAGTCGCGGCAAATAGGTAAAGTTCCTTCAAACATTGGAGAGTTAACGGCAATAAAATTAGCAATAGTTTTTTCTTCCTTACATTTACTACAAATTTTCTTCGCCATTTTTACCACTTCTATCAAAATCTCTATTATTTAAACTAATATCTTTGGCTAATTTCAATAATTCTTTCCTAATCTTTCTATTTTTCGCGGCGAAAGCTTCAACAATATTAATAATATACTCATTAAAATCTTCCTCTTCTTGGACTTGAAGTATTGCGGCAAAACCAATCAAGTCCGAGAGTTGGAAAGTAGTCAAATACTTAATTAGTTTTTCCTCCATTGGCTTTCTCCTCCTTTTTCTTTTCTCTAATCATTTTGTCACATTTTTTACAGCGGCCGGTAAGTCCATCAATAGAACGTGCTTTTCTAACAAAGTTTCTTGGGTCTCTTAGTAATTCTTTCTAACAAGAAGAGCAAACTTTCCAAGCTTTATCATAATCCTTACACAAGAACTCATCATAATTGAGTTCAGCGGCGGCAGCAATAAGTTCGCAACATTTATTCCAAATAGTACTAACATAGTTCTCTTGATGGTATATACCTAATGATTCTTGTAAGTGATTAGAAATAGTCTAATTAGAAAGTCGAAGTTTCTTATCCTCAACAATTAGTCTCTGCTGCTCACTCAAATTTGCTTTATCAATATAAAAATCAAGAGTCCAAAGTAAATTATTAATTAAAGAATCTGGAATTTTTTCAACTGATAATTTTAAATCCCAATAGTTAAGAATTAGCTAATAAATATGGTCAACGTTAGTAAAGTCCAAATAATAACGCGGCTTTTTGTCTGGAAGTGCAGTCGCGGCACTTCTATCCTATCTAGGATTCATAAAATCATAATCATGCTCACCACTCATCAAGCCGCGAGGATAAATACAATAATTTAAATGATATTCTGAATCTGGGGTAAAATATTGCGCCTTATTTAAGGAATGGGGAATTGTTGGAAATGCGCTATCCATTAAGGGATATTGTTTTCTTTTCATTTCAATTAATTCATGCTTTAAAAAATAAATACCCTTTGGTGTTAAGGTTGGAGTAGAATCCTCTTTGTCTTTAGCGCCGGTATTCTAATCGTAAATATTCTGTAAATAATCAATTTCTTCCCATAATTCTTTCATACCTTTAATATTTTTAACTTTATCTCTATTAATTTCTGGTTTAGCTTTCTTATAAATATATTTGCCTCGAATTAACTAATTTTCATTAAAAGTTGGAGATTCTAATAAGGCTTCTAAAGAAACAGGCTGATTCTTTTTATAAGAAGAAAATTTAGTTTCAACTTTAGATATTAAACCTTTATCAAATTGACTTCTATCATCTTCATCTTTACCATAGAGAATATAGTTAGAAATAGCTTCTAATTCTTTTTTTGATAGGCCTGTTAAATCTTGAGATTTAATATAATCACAACGATCTTTTGAATAATATATGTCGAAATTAAGATTATATGGCAAATTTTCTCACCTCCTTTTAATATTAAGTATACAATAAATTCAGACAAAAGTCAAGGAGTTAAGTTCTTTTTAAAATTTACCTCTGAACATTTGTTGTCAGGGCCCCATGTTCATATATTGTTAATATCTTTTTTGATTTTTAGTCACCCCCCCGTTCACAATTTCGTAATATTTTGATTTGTTAATAATTTATTCACATTTTTCACAATTTCGTAATATTTTAATCTGTTAACAATTTATTCATATTTCTCATGATTCATTCATATTTACCTACTTGCTTGAAGTTGACGATTATTCATATTTTTCATGGTTTATTCATATTTTACACAGTTTGTTTATATGGAAATTTTTGGTAGTTATTCATGAATTGATAATATTTTATAATGGATTTTATAGGGTTTCGTAACAGTTTGATAACAGTAGCAATTTACACAAAAAAGAAAAAAATTTTTGTGTAATACGTAGAAGATGCGAAAAAAGTATTGACGTATACAGGAAAGTGTGCTACAATAGATAATGTCAAGAGGATAAGAAAAAGAACAGGCAAAAAGTTAAAATATTGACTTGTTCATAAAATGTTTACTTGACAAGCCGAGAAAAATATGCTATAATAATTATAGTAAAAAACGAAAGGACGTGTTTTATTATGGCAAGACAAGCAAAAATGAATCCGGAGCGTTTGAAGGCTATCGCCGCACGAAAGGCAGGTGTGCCCTTGGAAATCTGGAACGACAGCGAAGAAAGATTTACACCAGAACATAAACAATTTTCCACTTTCTATGCAGCGAATAATGCCGCACACGTGGAGGCTGTTGGTTTTCGTAACCTCGAAACTAAAGAGGTTGAAGCGTGGATTGTTCCCCACGTTGTTTTTCCGTGGGGTTGCCGTATCACTACAGCAAGCCGGAAAAAGTCGAAGGATTGCAAAAAGCCCGAAGAGCGTTGGATTATTCTGCAATTTGCTCCGACAAAAGGCTTCTGTGAATGGTTGAACAAATGCGGGCATCTGTTCGGCTGCAAAAAGCTGTTTACTATTGCAAATGAACAGTTTGAAAGTGATTGGAGAAACTGGGCAGGTGAGCAGGCAGAAGAAGAGGATGAAGAAAATAATAAGCTGAACAGAGGGCACTATTTTGAGAAGCTGGTTGCGGACTTTTTCGGAGATTGCTATGTATTGAACAACACGCCTTACTATTTAGCTGGAGATGTAACCACCAAAAAAGGTATTGAAATTCAGTGCAAATTCACTGGCGCAACTGTTATTAATGAAAAGCAGATAAACAAATAAGCTAAGAAGTTGTGTGCTATCAGTCAAAAATCGGGCGTAATTAAAAAAGGATGTGTTTTATATGTATTTTACTTTTAAGAAGCTTAATGACAATCTCGTAACGATCAACGCAAATACAGACAACGGAGAAGTGAAAGCGAAATCTTTCACAAATCCCACTAGACCTGTAGACCTCGGAACTTTTGCCCTGTTTGCTTTGAATTTGAGTAAAACAGTTGACGCTGACCTCGTAGAACCCGAACAGCTCGCTTTTTGCTATGAACAGAGCTATAAAAACATTTTGGGTATTCTTACAAATGCAGAATATTTCTATGTTCGTGCTGGACGGTTTGAACCGCATATAGAAGAATTGTCAGCTAGAAAAATCGCTTTGCTAGAAGATGAGGACACAATTAAATTAAATAGAATGATTTATGAAGATTTCTTTCAAGAAGATGTTAGAGATGTTTTATATGGTTCTGATAATGCTATGTATTTGTTTTATAAGCATAACGGTTTTGTATATGTTGCAACAATGTAATTATTAGATTAAATTAAAAATAATCGGCGGTGAATTAATTTCACCGCTTTATTTATTTATTTTTTATTCATATTTTATGCCGCAATAAATGTTAACAAAAAATGAAATAATTTTTTTATTTTATTTATTCATTTCTTATTCATAACTTATGCCGGCACAAACCATGAATAAAAGATTAACAAACTATTTTTTAAGATTAAAGAAAAGTTCACAAAAATTTCATTGCATTCTGCTTTGTGATATGCTATAATATATATAGTGATTGAGAGAGATCACAAAATAGAAGAAAGAGGTTGTATATTATGTTGATGTATTTCAAAATCAGATTTTCCGGCAGTGTTAAACAGGTAACAGCCACAGACGGTGACAATGATGTCACTCGTGTTGTGAGAGAAGATGCAAATTCCTGTGACCTGTACCAGCTAATGAATTTTTCTACAGAAATCGGCAAAGTTTTTAAGGAAAATGTTCCTCGACCTGCTCAAACTGCTTTTGCCTATGGTTTTAACTATAATGACCTAGTAAATGCTATGGTGGAATGCTCTTATTTGAGAATCGGCTTTGGAGATATGATTTTTAAGAAGGAAAGAATGGAAGATGATATTTTCAGATACTTAATGACAGAAAATACTATTGATGTAAATAGAAAGACATGGACAGAAGTTAGAGAAATCATTACAAAGATTTTGAAAACTGGTAAAGTTGCTCATATTGTCAAATTAGATAACGGTGATTTAATTTTGACTTATTAATTAAATCTTTGTTAAGAGGAGGTTAATTCTCCTCTTTTTTATTAACTTGTTATTCACAATTAATGCCGTTGTGATTTATGAATAAACTATTTATTTTTTGATTCTAATAATATTTTAACATAGATTATAAATAAAGTCAAATTTTATTCATAATTGAAGCCGACGAAATATTAATATTTTATAAATAAGTTTCTATATTAAATTATAGATAAATTATTAAGAATATTTCTTCTAAAAAGATAAATGTTAATACTTTATCCATTGACTTCTATCTATAAAAAGAGTATAATATAATAGAAGGGTTGAGAGAGTAAAAAAGAACTTATGAATAAAAAATAAAACTTGTTCACAAAAAGTTTACTTGACAAATTCTTAAATCTATGGTATAATATAAGTACAGTAAAGGAAAGGAATTGATACTAATGAAAAAGAAAATTTGTAATTATGTAGTAAGAAAATATGGTTTTGAAGATTGGAGAACAATTTTCATTTATAAAATTTTTACAAAATAAGCTATGAAAGGAATTGGTTAAAATGTTAAAAATTTTTAATGAGTACAGAAGATATGGGAATACTATTGATATTCAGAAAAGAATTTACAGAAATGAGGTTTGGGTATTTTATTTAATTCAGTTAGGCAATCTGTATAAAAGATTTACTTTCTGTAATGGAAAAATTATTGCAATTGATGAAGTTTGAAAGGTTGTGAATAAAATGAGAAAAAATGTTACTGAAAGAGTTTTTAAGTGTCCAGTTTGTGGGAATGTTGCTATTGCTTATAAAAAGAGTAGTAGACGAACCGCCGCAAATCATGTGAAAACTATGTGGTGTTATAAGTGTAAAAAGGTTGAAGATTTTACACAAGTAAAATATTATTAAAATATAGGAAGGTTGTTAATTATGATTAAATATATTATTACAAAGGCATCGGATTGGAATTATGAAGAAATTAAAACTATTTCTTCAACTGATTTTTATAAAATGATTAAGGATTTGCAAAATAAATATGGTTATGAACTAATTGTTGATTTTACTACACATTATGAAGTTGATGTAGAAATTATGATTCATGATGATTATATTGAATAAATTGTTAAGAGGAGATTAAGTTCTCCTCTTTTGTTATTTAATTAGTTAAAAGATTTAAGTTGTTAACTTCTTATTCATAAATCGTGCCGCCGCAAATTATGAATAAAATATTAACAAGTTCTAAGAGAAAAATATTAATTCCTTATTCATAATTAAAGCCGGAAAATATGAACGTTCTATAAAAAATATTTCTTCTAAAAAGTTGAATGTTAATAAAATATCTATGGACTTTTCAGCGGCAATCTGGTATAATATATTTGTAAGGTTGAGAGAGTTAAGGAAACAAAAAGAAAAGTTCATAAAATGTTTACTTGACAAATCAACAAAGATATGCTATAATAATAATAGAGAAAAGGAAAGGTGGTTGTTAGATATGATGTCAACAGGCGAAATTATTAGAATTCTCTCGGACACCTCTTTCGAGGAACGACTGAAAAAGGAGATGGCAGAAATTGAAAGAATGAAAAAAGAATTTGCAGAACTCAGGAAAGACATTCAAGAACAGCTGGATAAGCTTGAAAAGTAATTCATAAAAAGTTTACAAAAAGTCTATTGACTTTTCAATTCAAAAATGTTATAATAGTAACAGAAAGTTGATAAGAGCCGCACTTGTAAAAACGGAGAAAGAGATGTATTATTATGAAAAAGTTTAATTTTGAAACTCTGAAAAATCTGGCGAAGAAAGTAACAGGCAAGAAAAAACTTAATCTTGAAACGCTGGAAGCACTTGTAAAGAAAGCACTAGACAAAGAAAACTTTGAAAAGTATGTTCAAGGTTTTATCTACTCAAATTTTAAGGGTGAATTTTTGGATATGAATAGTTTAATCAAAGTTTATGATACAGTGACAGAATTAGGCGAAGAATGGCAAGCACTCTACTTTTTTAAGGATTTTTGGGAATATTGTGCAAATATATAAAAGAAAGGTTGTTGTATTATGAAGCATATTTTAAGTATTGTTATTGCAATTATTTTGTTTGTTCTGGTGGTTGGATTTTACTTTGCTTTGTACGGCTGCCTTATTGGTCTTATCTATTGGCTAATTACTCTAATTTTTAACATTTCTTTTGTTTGGAAATATTTATTTATTATGACTGGGATATTTACACTGTTCATGATACTATTTGGAAATATCAATGTTAAGGTAGAAACTAAGTAAAATTTTAGTGGCAGATTCTTAATGAGTCTGTCACATTTTATTTATTTTTTATTCATAATTGGGGCTGCGGCAAAGTATGAATAAAATGTTAAAGAAATATTTTTCAAAGTTCATAAAATATTTATAGAAATTTCATTGACATTTTCGGCGAACTATGGTATAATATATTTGTAAGATAAAGAGAGATGATACTCTTAAAAACATAGAAAGAGGTTTGATATTATGAACAATTTTAATTTTGAAGAATTGCATGATTTAGTTAAGAAAGTAGCAATAAATGAAAAGTTAATTTATGACTGTATTAATGGATTTTATAAAAAATCTTACTCAACTATTCATTTTTTAAGTTATGATGAATTAATTGAAGTATGCGAAGTACTTAATAAATATACTGATTTTTGTACTATTGATTTTAATAATTATTATAATTTTGCATCTACTCTTTATTCTAAAAGTGACTTAAAAAAAATTCCTAACAAATCTTTTTCTATAGAAGAATGCGACTGTTCAGACTATACTATTAGAATTAACAATGAAGATTGTTCAGAACTTAGCGAATGGTATGTAATTTTCTTTACTAAAGAATTTTGGGAATTTTGTGATAACTTTATGAATGAAAATGAAGATGAAAGTGAGGAAAATATGAATAATAAGACTGTAGAAACAGAAAAGGAAGCTTTTTCCCTTGAAAATATTTATAATATAGCAGAACATTCTGATAAAATTATTCATATTTGTGACGAATTGGAAGATATTGGATTTAATAATGAAGAAATTTTTGAAATTATTACAAATATAATTAAGAAAATCGATTAAATAATTGTGTCTGGAATATTAACATTCCAGACATTTTTATTAATATCTTATTCACAATTAGTGCCGTTCCAATTCATGAATAAACTATTAACAAGAAATTTCTACCTGCTCCTTAAAAGTTCACAAAATATACATTGACATTCGCCTCCAAATATAGTATAATAGATACATAAGATAAAGGAAGGCGGCGAAGAAATGAAAGCAAAAATCTATTCTTTAATTATTGAATTAAATTGTTATTTTTTGGTATTGGCAGCGATTTTTACCGTTATTGGTAGTAATTGGGGTTCAAGGGTATTTGTTTACACTTCATTAATAGGATTAATAGATTCTATTAAGAATAAGACAAAAAGTGGAATCATTATCAATAGTACATTTTTGGCAATGAATACATATTTTGTTCTTAAAGTCTTTACAAATTTTTAATTGACTTTTTCAATGAGATATGGTATAATAGTTATAGTAAAAGAAAGGTGGTAGTTATAATGACTATTAAAGAACTGTATGAATGGGCAAAAGAAAATGAGAGTGAAAATCTTCCGGTTTCTGTCAGATATTGGGATGTATTTAATGAAGGATATAGTATTCAAAAAATTCATTTATCAAATTTAGACGTAGATAATGTTGAAATGGTTATTCAAGTATGGTCATGAAAGGCGGTAAACAATATGAAATATTTTTATGAAATTTATGATACTTGTGGAGATGATACTTCTGTAAAACATTTCCAGAATACGGAATCTGTTGAGGAATTTGTGAAAAATAAGGTAATTGAACTTCAAGCAAATGTAGAGGAATATATGAAGGATTTTGAAATTTTCCGTGACAACGAAACAACTTTGGACGGCGTTTCTTTTACATTTCTGGGGCATGTTGTTGAAAGAATTTGGTTTGACGATTAAGTAATTATTAAGAGAGTGTTGCAGAAATGTAACACTTTCTTTTGTTCATTTCTTATTCATAGTCTACGCCGGAAATTATTAAGAAACTGTGTCTTTCGCCGCTAATGGAATTAATTAATATCTTATTCACGGATTGTGACGGGGCGAATTATGAATAAAATGTTAAGAAACTATTTTCTAAAATTCATATAGTATTTACAAAAAGTTCATTGACATTCGCCGCAGAATATGATATAATATAAGTACAGTAAAGGAAAGGAGAAAAGCAAAATGAAAAAAATTTATAATGCTTTCGTTGGTTTGTCTGTTATCTTTTTTGTCTGGTTTCTGGTTTCGTTTATCAATTTTAATATGGCAAACGATCCATTTTCCAGAAACTACCAAAATCCGGCAGCATGGAATCTGATTACAATTATAACAGAAAGTTCACAGAATGTTTATTGACAACTAACCGGAGATGTGATATAATAAATATGTAAGATAAAGACAGATGATAAAGTCTTAAAAACATAGAAAGAGGCTGTTATTATGAAAATTTTTAATTGTGAAGAATTGCGTAATCTGGTAAAAAAGGCAGTAGATGAAAAACTGATTGAGGAATGCGTTAATGCATTTGCTGAAAAAGCCTGCTCTACTCTTCATTTTTTAAGCTATAATGAAATGATTGAAGTATGTACTGTGCTAAAGGCATATCCTAACATTTGTACCTTTGAGCAAGAAAAAGATGATGATTTTCTTTGTTTTTTAATATCTGTAATTTATGACCAAGAAGATTTTACAACAATTGCCAGACAACCTTTTTATATAGATGATTATGAATGTTCTGACTTTACTTTCAAAGTTATTTTTGAAGACAAACTTAATGTTGGTGATTGGCATTCAATCCTTCTTGTAAAAGAATTTTGGGAATTTTGTGAAAATTTTATGAATGAGAATGAGAATGAGAATAAGAATAAGAATGGGAATGAGGAAAATATGAATAACGAAATTACAGAAACAGAAGAAACTTTGTCAATTCAAGATATTTATAAAATTATTACAGATTCAGAAGGATTTGAAAAAATTATTGAAGGTATGGAAGATATTGGATTCACCGATGAAACGATTTATGAAGTAATTTTGAATTTAGTTAAAAGACTTAATTAAATAGTAATCGTGTCTGGAATGTTGAGTTCCAGACATTTTTATTAATATCTTATTCATAATTCGTGCCGCCGCAAAATATGAATAAAATATTAAATTTTAATTCCATATTTACATTTAACGCCGCAATGCCGTTCATAAAATAAATACTTTTTATTTACAAAAACTTAATTGACTTCCTGCTCCGGTTATGATATAATATATACATAAGATAAAGAAAGGCGGTAGTACCGTATGAGTAAAAAAGTATATTTTGATTTGGACGGCACACTTTACAACCTCTATAACATTCCAGATTGGTTGGACTATCTGGAAAATGAAAAAGAGGGAATTTTTACCAAAGGTGAACTTATGGCAAATGAAGAAGATTTTGTTGGTGAAACTATGCGGTGCATGGCTAACGGTTGGGAGTTCGGTGTTATTACTTGGCTTCCTATGGGTGCAAGTCCAGAGTATGAAGAACAGTGCAAAAAGGAAAAAATGGAATGGGTTAAAAAGTATTTGCCTTTTGTTAAAGAAATAAATATTGTTTCTTATGGAGTACCGAAGCAAAATTGTATTCAAAAAAGAGCAAAAACTATGGTTTTGATTGACGATAATGCAGAAGTTTGCAAGGCATGGGATACTTCCAAAATGAGGAAATCTATTAACGTAAATGAACATTTTGATGTTATAATGGCATTAAAAACTTTGGATTAAAAATTTAATAAGAAATGACGGATTTGTTAATAAATCCGTCTTTTCGTTTACTTTTTATTCATAATTCGTGCCGGAATAAATTGTGAATATAATGTTAAGAAAGTATTTTTCAAGATTCATATAGTGTTTACAAAAAAGTCATTGACATTTTCAGTGAAATAGTGTATAATAGATACATAAGATAAAGACAGGTGAGAAAGTCAATAAAACACAGAAAAGGAGATTTAATTATGTCTGAACTCACAGAATTAGTAAAAAGATTTTTAGATGATATTAATGATAGCCGATTTATGGTAGTAAAAGCGGTTGATAGTTTTATTTCAAATGTTCCTGAAGTAACAGGTTTAGACAGAGAAGCAGTCGAAGAGATTGGAAAAATTGTAGGTTGTACATCTTTCAGTAAAGGATGCTATAATATTTTTGGAATAGTATATAGTCTTGACCATATTAGTAATTTTTTAGATAGTAGAGATTGCTATTATATTGGTGATACGGATATAAATCAATTGAGCGTTTACTTAACATATGATTGTGATGAAGATGGCGAGTGGATTCCGATTATTTTTATTAAGGAATTTTGGGATTTTTATTCTGTTTATACAGCAGGAAATAGAAAAGAAATTAAAAAAGAAATAAAAGAAGAAACAAATAATGAACAAAATACTTCAACAAAAATATGCAATATTCTCGACAATGCAACAGAATTACAACATATTCGTTCTAGTTTGCAAAATTTGAATTTCCATTATAACGAAATTTGTGAAATTCTTGAAGCAATAGTTAAAAAACTTTATTAAATAATATTGTGTCTGGAATTTAATATTCCAGACATTTTTGTTAATTTCTTATTCATATTTGTCGCCGCCTTATCTTATGAATAAACAATGAAAAATATTTCTTCTAAAAAGAGAAAAGTTCATAAAATATACATTGACTTCCTTTGCTGAGTATGGTATTATATATACATAAGATAAAGGAAAGGAGATAAGAGGAAATGTGGAAAGGCGTTATAGCAGTATTCTTTATTATGATATTTTTAATAATGTTAGGATTATTGCCAATTATACATAATCTTAATGGAAATAAGATTGCTTGTATTTGGCTTTGTGTTTCTATTGTTAATCTTGCAATTGGTTCTATTTTTAGAAAATCATTTGAACAGTGAAAGGAATTAAGAGAGTGTTACAATAGTAACACTCTTTCTTTATTCATTTCTTATTCATAAAACGTGCCGCCGCAAATTATGAATAAAATATTAATAAATTCATTTACTCACTTAATAGATTATCTATATTTACTGCCATAAATTATTTCTATTCTATTAACGGATTGGCGGCAATAGGTAAGGCAATAATTCCCAATTATTCATAAAAACTTATTATCTAATTAAAGAAGAATCTATTGCTATTTTCTCTGGGGTGTGGTATAATATAAGTACAGTAAAGGAAAGGAGAAAACAAAAGAAAATTCAAATCCATTCACAAAAAGTTTACTTGACAAATTCTTAAATCTATGATATAATAGATATAGAGAAAAGGGAAGGCGGTTTAATAATGGATATTAAAAGAATTAAAACTATTTATGAACAGAAAAATGATGTCCAAATTGAACTTGTAACAGTTGACGGAAAGGAAAATCTCTTCATTTATGATGAAAGATGCTTTGCAAATGTAATTTCAAATCCGGAAAAACTTTTCAATTCACTAAAAGAATATTATGAATCTCGTTCATAAATTCTTAAAAAAGGATTTACAAAAAATCCATTGACAAAGTGCTTACAATATGATATAATATATATGTAAGGTAAAGAAAACAAAACATTGAGAGCCGAACTCGTAAAAACGGAGAAAGAGGTCTATTATGGCTAACAAGACTTACACAACTATCAAGAACGAAATCCGCACCGCTGCTGTTGAAACTCTGAGCAATGCACTGGTTGCCGCCTATGGTGCGGAAGCTGTAACTGGAAAGGTTGGTGCAAGTGAAATCTGCGTTTGTGTCGGCGTTGACGAAGAAACCGGAGCAAAGCAGTATGTAACATTTGCCCCGACTGTCAAGGACTTCCGGACTTATAAGGCAACGAAGAAAACTTTCACTGCATATGACGGCGAAAAGGCAGTACAGGCATTTTCTGACAAGATTGCAGAACAGACAGAAAAGAAGGCAGAAGCCGCACGGAAAAAGGCGGAAAAGATTGCAAAGGATAACGAAATGCGGGCAAAGCGTAAGGCGGAAAAGGAAGCCGCAAAGAATGCAGACTAATTCATAGATTAGTCACATAAAAGAAAAGGATTGGATAAATATGTCCAGTCCTTTTCGTTTTTCTTTTTGGTTAAAAGATTTAAGTTGTTAATATTTTATTCATAGGTTGTGCCGGAACAAAATGTGAATAAATAATGAACAATATTTCTTTAGAATTAAAGAAAGTTCATAAAATATCTATTGATTTTCGTTCTGGAATATAGTATAATATAGTTACAAGGTTGAGAGATACCAGAAAGGAAGGCGTTTTAATATGGATAAAAAAAGAAAGGCTATTTTTATTTTGTTTATGGTATTTATGTTGTCAGTGCCACTTATGCCCGTTATTATAGCTTTTTTGGGAAAAGTCTGTGCTATTATTTGGGCAATTATTTCATTTAGTTGCGCTTTAATTGCTATTTTTCTTGAAAGTACATATAATCATTTTGATTAAGAAAGGAAAGCGGTTTACAATGAAAAAGTTGAAAGAAATCTTAATTTATATCTTTGTGGGAATTTTGCCTATTATATTTATATCAATGGTTTTTATAACTTTCTCCATATTGTATATAGACGAACAAACAAATATTTCATTGTATAATAATGGCATTCATGAAGAAGATGGCGGCAAATGGGAATTGGTTTCAATTCATAAAGGAAATGTTTGTTATTATTGCTGTGATAAATGTGGTAATATTATTCATTTTTCGTATGATGATTTAGATTAAAAAGAAAGAAGGAAATAATATGTTAAAATGGCAACTTTTGGGAATCGGTTTGGGTATTTTTCTTACTATTTTAGCGTGCGTTTTTGTTATTGGCGTTGATAAAAACAATACAAAAGAATATAATAACGGAACTCATGCTGAATGCGGCGGAAAATGGCAATTCATGGGAGTTGATAAAGGATATTTTTGGTATGAATGTGATGAGTGCGGAGAAACAACATATATTATTGCAACAATAAAATAAATCGTTTACAAAATATACATTGACAAAATTTCTTGCTTGTGATATGATATAATATAAATATAGTAAAGGAAAGAGAGGTCATTAAAAATGACAGTATTAAAAATTAGCATTTTAATTGCCGGAATCTGTTTTATTTTGCTTTTTATTCTGTTATTCTTTTGTAAATTTGCCCCAACAAAAAGAGTAAAAATTTTTAAGCTAATAGGAAAAGGCGATTATTTCAAAGGTGTTGACATTTTTAATATTTTAATAAAAGGTTTAATAATTATTGGTATAATTGCATTGATTTTATGTATTTTGTATATTTTTGTAATAGGATTATTAACAATTTGTTATTGACTAACAAATAATCTATTGAAAGAGTATTATTTTATATGATACTCTTTTTCATTCACTTCTTATTCACAATTGAAGCCGCAGCAAATTATGAATAAAATATTAATAAGTTCTCATATTAAAATGTTTCCATTCTATTAATAGATTGGCGGCGATAGACAAACCAATAAATTCCATTTACTTCAAAAAGAATTATAGTAAAGTTAATAAAAAGTTCATTGACAAATTTTCTGGAATGTGGTATAATATAAGTACAGTAAAGGAAAGGAAGGCGCAATAAATGAAGAATTGCAACTACAAGAAAAATAATATGGGTAAATATGTAGAAGATATTTACACCAAAAAGACTTTGAAAAAGGTTCAGAAGAAAAAGAATCGTGCCGCTAACAAAAATTGGAAAATGTTCACAGAAATTTAACTTGACTTTTTCCATAAAGTATGATATAATAAATATAGAAAGTGAGGAATAAATAAAATGAATGTTGAAAATTTAGTATTCTTTAAGGATAATTTAGAAGATAATCCGGAAACAAATGCCGGACTACTGCTTGACAATGGAAATATTATTTGTTTGTGTTGCGGTGGCATTATTGAAAAAGGTGATTATACTATTATTAAGAAATGCCGCTTATCATATATTGACGTTGCCAATGATGTACTTTTGGAAAATTATTCCAGTGAATTAACAGAAAATTAACTTGACAAATCACATAAAATGTGATATAATAATATTATAAGGAAAAGAGATTGACAGGTGAGAAAGTCAGTAAAACACAGAAAGAGGTAAATTATGGCATACTACACTGATTTGATGGAAATGAAGAACGATACCGCAAGAAAGAATGCAATCCGTGAACGTATTGCAACAGTCATTGAAAAAGCAATGATTGAAGAGTTTGGAGAAGAAAATGTTCGCCGCATGAAGAATACTATTGCAGTTGCCGTTGGTGAGGTTACTAATAAAGCAGGAGCAACAATGGATGCTTGCGTTGAAATTGCCCCGAAGTGTTGTTCATGGGATTATGTGGTAAAGAAAAACGGTGACGAAATCGAAGAGTATAATCTTGATGCGGCATATACAGAATATAACGAAAGTATTACAATTAAGCAAAGAGAACGTGAACAGCGTAAGGCGGAACGTGAAGCAGAACGTGAGGCTAAAAAGAAAGAAAAGTAAGATTAAATATTAAGAAAGGATTAAGGCAATGGGAAGAAATTCCCATTGTTTTATTTTTTCTTTTTAGTTAAAAATTTTAAGTTGTTCATATTTTATTCATAAGTCGTGCCGGAATAAATATGAATATAATGTTAAGAAAGTATTTTTTAAGATTCATAGAGTGTTTACAAAAAGTTTATTGACATTTACTCTTGCTTATGATATAATATAAGTACAGTAAAGGAAAGGAGAAAAGTAAAATGACAATTCAAGAATTGTATAATTGGGCGAAAGAAAATAATAATGAAAATAAGAAGATTGTTGTACATTCAGGTTTTTATTCTGCATTAGACGACGAGTTAATTTGTTATGAACAAGAATTGGATTTTTCTCAAATTGAAGATGATAAAAATATTTGTATTGTAATTGATTAGTTCATAAAAACTTAATAAAAAGTTTAAGAAAAATCAATTGACATTCGCCGCTAAATGTGGTATAATATATTTGTAAGATAAAGAAAAGAGAGCCGAACTCATAAAAACGGAGAAAGAGGTTTAATATGAAATTTGTTAATTACTTTAGAGCATGGGCGTTGAAAGAATGTTCTGAATTTGAGAATGAAAGAAAAAAGGCTTATGTTAAAAGTGATATGGGCGGTATAGATGAACGCTATTGCTGGCATTCTTACGGGAATAAAACAATTATTCTTGACATGGAAACAGGGAAAACAGGTGTTGCACGGTGTCGGAAAGGTGACGAGTTTTCTAGTATTATTGGCGTTGGTGTCGCATGGGCAAGGCTAAAAGGTGAAGAAATCCCAATGGAATATAATGGAATAAAAATCAAGACTTTAGAAGTTGGTGACGAATTTGTTACCATTAGCAACAATAACAAGATTTATCGTTTTGTTGGAAGATATAATTATGAATCTATTGATAAATGTTTTTGTGCAACTGGTAAAAAATTTGAAAATCTTACCGCTTTTCATCCAGACACTGTAGTCATTAAACTTTAAGAAAAATATTAAGGAGTATTGTATTTGTTACAATACTCTTTTTTTGTTAACACCTTATTCACAATTGAAGCCGCCGCAAATTATGAATAAAATATTAATAAGTTCCTATTTGCCGCAATCTTTTATTCACATTCAACGCCAGATTATGTGAACATTCTGTTAATAAGTTCCTATATTAAATTATTTCCATTCTATTAACGGATTGGCGGCGAACGTCAAGGCAATAACTTCCATCTTGTTCATAAAACAAATACAATTAATCTATAGAAAATCTATTGCTATCTATCCGGAAATATGCTATAATATATATACAGTCAAGGGAACAAAAGAAAAGAACGAAAAGAAAAAATTGTTCATAAAATGTTTACTTGACAAATCACTGAAAATGTGATATAATATTATTAGAGGGTAAGAGAAAAATAGAAAATTAACACTCTTACCAGAAAGGAATTTATTATGAAAAAGTTTGTTGTTTTGGACGTTGAAGGAGCTTCTATCTGCCGCCCTTATAATGTGGGTTATGTGGTAACAGATAAGCATGGTAATATTTACCACTCCAGAAGTGTTGCGATTCATCCTTGCGTTATGGAGAACTTGCAAAGAAAAGCTCTTGTTGGTTGCGAAGAAATGACACATAAAAATATTGAAGAAGTTGAAACAGATTCTTTGCGAAAGTATGAACATTTCTTTTCAATTGAAGAGTTTCACAAGGTATTTATGAACGATATGGAAAAATTCGGTATCAAAACAATTTGGGCTTATAATGTAACTTTTGATAAGGGTGCAATGAAGAAACTGTTTCTTGATTGTGACGAAAATTTTAAGGAAAAATTTGAGTGGCTTGACATTATGACTGCTATTCTGTTCACAAAACTGTTAACAAAAAAGTATGTTAAATTTTGCCGGAAAAATGGTTTTGTAACAGAAAAAGGAAATATTCAGACAAAGGCAGAAGTTGTGTATAGATATTTAACAGGAAATGTAGATTTTGTTGAAGAACACACAGGTCTTGCTGATGTTATGATTGAAAAGGAAATCCTTGCCAAAGCATACAAGACGAAGAAGAAAGTTCGTGGCGAAGTAGTTGTACCGTGGAAAAGACTTCGTGATTTTTGCGAAGAAAATAGTATTTAATTTGTTCATAAAGAATTGAATAGAATATGAATGGACTGACAGAAATTTCTGCCAGTCTTTTCATTGTTTCTTAATAATTAAATCTTTTAATTTATTCATTCCTTATTAACATTCGCCGCAATAGATTAACTTGTTAATATTTTATTCACAATTGCCGCCGTTCTAATTTATGAATAAGATGTTAATAAGTTTCCGGAATAAACTATGAATAAGATGTTAATAAGTTTTTTACTTGACTTTGTTCACAAAAGGTTTACTTGACTTTTCCGCTAAAGTGTGATATAATATAATTACAGTAAAGGAAAGGAGAACGAAAAGAAATGTATAAAGTTTATTGTCATTCGTTCGATTATTCAAAAATAGTTGCAAGTAAAGCAGAAGCCATGGAAGTATTTAAGGAATATTATTTTGAAATGTTGGAATTTGTTCAAAATTCCAAAGAATGGAAAGTAAAGGATATTGCAGAATTTGTTGTAAATGCAATGTATTTTGTAAACGATTTCATGAATGGAAAAATTAACGAATTCCATTTGAATCCAGTGGGAATGGGCATTTGCCCGTTCATAAAAACTTAATAAAAAGTTTAAGAAAAATCAATTGACATTCGCCGCTAAATGTGGTATAATAAATACAGAAAGTGAGGTTGATAATATTGATTAAGTACACAAAGAACGGCGTTTCAACAATGGTGACTAAAGAGGAAATGAAAAAGATTCTTTTGCGGCATTGTAAAATTCGCAAAGTCGAAAAGCGTCAAGCTTTTATGGATAAGATTACTAAAAATTGGTAACTAGTTCATAAAAAGTTTACTTGACAAATCCCAAAAAATATGGTATAATAAATATAGAAAGTGAGGAAAAAGAAAAATGACTTAGACGTAGTTCATAAAGTCTTAACAAAAAGTTTAAGAAAAATCAATTGACATTTGCCAGAAAATATGGTATAATAAATACATAAGATAGAGAGCCGGAACTCATAAAAATCCGGAGAAAGTGAGTATATTATGATGACTTTTAAGAATGATTCTATGGTAAAGAACCAGAACGAAGCACGTATTGCATTCTCTGAAATGCTCCACGAATTTCTTGTTGAAAAGTTCGGTGAGGAAAATGTTACCCTGGTAGGTACTAACGAATACGCTTTTGTTTTCGGCACTGTTGAGAACAAGCACGGTACTTTTGATATGGTTCTTGATGTTAAGCCGACCGCAAAGAACTATGAAGATACTATGCGAAGCAAGAAGGTTGTTGAAGCATTCGACAGAGTAACCGCCGGCGAAATGTACGCAATGGAAATTAAGGAAAAGGAAGAAAAGAAAGCCGCTGAAAAGGCAAAGCGTGAAGCCGAAAAGACAAAGAAAAACGAAAAGTAAAATTTATTAAGTAGATATTAAAAAGAAGTGGTAAGGATTTCCTTGCCACTTTTTTGGGTTTCTTTTGGTTAAAAATTTTAAGGTGTTCATAGGTTAGCAATAATTGATGCCAGAGTAAAATGTGAATAAATTATTAAATAGTTAAGGAGGTAAATTATGATTGGTATTTATAAAATAACAAATAAATTCAATAATATGTCATACGTTGGGCAAAGTGAAGATGTTGAAAAGAGATTAAACAGTCATAAAAAACATTATGAAAATTCTATAATTGATAATGAAATAGCAAGAATTGGTATTGAGAATTTTACATTTGAAATATTAGAAGAATGTGAATTAAAAGAATTAAATAGAAGAGAATCATATTATATAAATAAATTTGACAGTATAGAAAATGGATATAATTTACATAAAGGAAGTGAAAAAGACAGAATGAAAACAAAAGATAGAAAGATAGATAAATATATAGAAATAGATAGATACATAAATAAAGAAGATAATACTTTCTCATTAAAATGGAATGAATATTGTATGGCGGCACAAGAGTTAACCCCATCTGCATTGAAATTATATATGTATTTAATTAAAAATAAAAATGAATATAATTTTAATTTTACTCCTAAAAAATTTTGTGAAACTTTTAATGTTAATAGCAAAACTTGTACCAATGCAAAAAGAGAATTAACAGAAAAAGGATATATTAAAGAGTATGATAGTAATAAGTTATATTTTAGTTCAAGTGCTATTTTTAGAGAAACAAAAGAAAATTTGAAGAAAGAATTGCTTCAAAAAGCAAATGTATTAAAAATAAAAAGTAAAGAATTGTATTCAAAATTTTATAATAAATTATTAGAAACTAATCTAAAAGAAATTCAAAATGATGATTTATATAAACTTGAAATAGGTAGTCTAATAGATTTTATGAACAATTTAGTAAGCGTTTCAATTACAGAAGAAATTGAGGATTTAATCTAACAATTTAATATCTAATTCACAACCCGTGCCGTCCTAAATTATGAATAAACTTTTAATAAACAATGATGCCGCCGCAATAAATTATTTACAAAAAAGTCATTGACAAATTTTCTTGGTTATGGTATAATATAAGTACAGTAAAGGAAAGGAGAATAAAATGTATAAAGTTTATTGTTATCCACTTAATGAATCAACAGTAGTTAAAAATAAAATTGAAGCCATAAAAGTATATAAAAAATATTATAATGAAATGTTAGAACTTATTTGCAATTCTGATAAAAGATGGACGGCAAAAGATATTTCTACATTCATAGAATATTCAACAGATTGCATAAATGCATTTACAAATGGTTCAGAAAAATTTTATCTAACTGTAGGAATGGGTATCTGTCCCATTCATAAAATTTCAATAAAGAATTTAGAAAAATTTATTGACATTTATTATTAGATATGGTATAATATAAGTAAAGGAAAGGAGATAATAAAAAATGACTAAATATGAAACAGTTATTAAGGTATTATCGCAAGTAGGCCGTGGAATATTGGAAATGATGGGAAAAGGATTTTTTAAGACTTGTCATCGTGCCTGTTATTTGGGATATAATGATGCAAAAGAAGTTATTTATGACCTTCAGACATATTTCCGATGTGAAAATATTGGTATAGAAAATGTTTCAAAGAACAATGCAACATATATAATTTTTGGAAACGTATGTGAAGGAATTGAATTAGAAAGAAATTCATATGCCAATATAGAATGGAATAATGAAAATGAAGAAGAATTTAATAAAAACACACTATCAATTTTTAACCAATTAGAATGTTGCGAGTGTGAAGAATGCCATATGTGTTGTTATATCAGTATTTTCTTTATGGAACAATTTTATGATTTTTGTTTAGAGCAGACTTTTGTTAAAGTTCTTATTGAAGAAATAAATAATAAAGAAATTAAAAAAATTAAAGAGAAAGAAGAGGAAAATATGGATAATTTAAGAACAATTGCAGAGAAATTGGTTGATAATTTTGATGAATATGAAGAAATTATTTATAAATTACGTGATGTTGGTGTGTCAGATGAGAAAATTTATAATATTTTCTATGAAATTCTTAAAGATATTAGTGAATAATTAAACAAATTGTGTCCAGAAAGTAGAATTTCTGGGCATTTTTTCTTTTATTTAGTTAAAAATTTTAAGGCGTTCACATCTTATTCATAGGTTGTGCCGGATCACTTCGTGAATAAAAAGTAAATAAGTTCTCTTCTTAATCCCTTGTTAACAATTGAAGCCGCCGAATTATGAACAAAATATTAAATAAGTTTTTCTTTTAGCAATTGCCGCTAAATGTGAATAAGTTAAAAGATTTAACTTAATTCCAAAAATTATGAACAAAGTGTAAACGATTCGCCGCGAAATGGTAATTGAATTGTCAACTACTTGACAAGAAATTTTTAATAGTTTGGGTTATTTGTCAAGTGGTTGACTTAATATTGAAGTGCTCTTGAGCTCGGTTTGTCTCTGCGAGCTGGTAAATCTTGGAAAAATTTTTTGGAAAAAGCTGGTAAATGAGCTGGTAAATTTTGGAAAAATTTTTTTAAAAAAAGAGCAGGCTGGTGACCTGCTCTTCCGGTTATTTTTAATATCAATTTTAATTGACGCAATAGCAACTTTCATCAAAAAGCTACAATCGAGCATCTATCTCTCTAATAATATCCTCATCAGCTACAACTTCTTCTTCTTTAATTTCTCTTTCTGTATACTTGACATAGTAATATACCTCTTTTAATTCAAAACACTCTGTTTTAAAATTCTTTTCGTTTAAATAATAAGTATTTTCAAAATCAATTAGTCCAATACCCTTTAATAGATATAATGCGGTTTTTATTTTTTTATTATAAGTACTACCACTATCAGAAATTTTAAGGAAGTCTCTTAAACATTCATAACTAATACTTTTGTTTTTTCCAGAATATTTATCTACTTGAATATCTCTAATTGTACAACATAGTATATATAATTTTAATTCAAGTTCGTTTAAATTAAAAATTGTATTTAATTTTTCAAGTGTAATTTCTGGAATGGGAGTATAATATCTAGGTCTTGGAATTTTATAATAACTCTTTTTATCTCTTTCTTTCCATACTTTAAATGCTTCTTGTTCTTTTGCTTTTCGAAAAGCTGTTTTATTGACTTTTCCTGTTTCCTGTGATATAAAATCTTCTTCATAAATTTGATGAAATTGCTCTTCTCCTTTAAAAATTATAAGTCTATTCATTTCTAATTCATAGAGATATAATTTAGTAGTCTTTGGCTATAAACCAGTACATCGCTAAATTTCTGTTAAGACTAAATTCTTTTGCTAGAAGATGCGGCCATCACTGTATAAATCTTTTCCGGCGATACAGAGTAGATAAGAATATAATTTCATAGAATTTTTTTGAATATCATCTTCCTCTTTTACCATTGCGGCATAAGTATTTAATTTTTCTTTTCTCATTACAACCCCTCCTTTTGTTCTATTATTATAGTAATTATGACTAAAATTTTCTTTAAAAAATTCGGGTGTGTTATTTTTAATATCAATTCGGTTTTTTTTAATATCAATCTCGGTCATCTTTAATATCAATTCGGGTTTTTTTTAATATCAATCTCGGTCATCTTTAATATCTTATAGTATTATTATAGTATAGAGTCGTAATCAACTTCGCGGCGAATAAATTAGTTTAAAAGCTACTAAATAAAATTTTAAAAAATTCAAAACTAAAAAAATGTTAAGAAACGAAAATTTTTTACACCACAATGAAAATTTCGTTGCTAGAAAATGAAAATTTCTTAGC
>ERZ1024431.31-NODE-31-length-23377-cov-12.383415_pt1 | contig 23377 bp, 21 predicted proteins | sample MGYA00520782_ERZ1024431 | MGnify/ENA primary metagenome ERZ1024431 (study PRJEB33242, sample SAMEA3444288) | Homo sapiens | biome: Host associated; feature: Gastrointestinal tract; material: Stool | place: Uganda | collected 2011-01-01 ...
ACCACCGAGATCTACACTCTTTCCCTACACGACGCTCTTCCGATCTGAAAGAAGAGAATATGAAGATATCGACGCTATAGACAGAGATATTGCATACTTGTCTTTCCAGAAAACTAAGGCGATGCTTTTCAGTGAAAAAACGGAAATGTTTAGTGTAAATATTGTGGAAGAACCAAAACAAAAATCTGGTCGCAAAGAAAAAACATTACAAGAGCGACTCAAAGATAATTTAAGAAAATAATTAAGGAGAAATTTAATATGGCTACTTTTGCTAAAATTAAAATGATGTCGGAAGACGTCAATTCTCTTCTTCTTACTGGTAAGTTTAAGGCTAAAGGCCAACTTGCTAGAGTTGAAGATGGCGCTATCGTAGTTGTTGGCGACTTGATGGATAGCACGGTATATGCTAATAACAAAGATATGAACGTATTTGAAATCGGCGCGCCTGCTGCTGATACCGATGAAGTTGCGATAGTTGATATCGTCGACGTTTCGAAGGGTGATGTTTATGGTGACGCGTGGAGACTCGGTGTTAGAACCGACAGCCTTTTTGCTGAACCTGGTCAGCCTGTTAGAGTGAGAATATTCCATAAGTATGACAGATTTGAACTCTCGGCTGATGGTTTCAAGAGTGAACCTGCCGTTGGTAAATATGCTGTTATTGAAGCTGGAAACACTAAGCTCGTTCCTTCGGATGAAGCTCCTGCTGCTGGAAAATTCGGCGTTAAGATCGAAATGGCGAAAGATTTCGTTATAGGTCAGACTGTTGCGGGCAAGAAATATTACTGCCGTGTACTTTAATTTTTAAGGGAGGAATAGAATATTATGTTAAAAATGTTTAATTATAAGAAATCTGAAGTTGCCCTTTTTAATGATGTTGTAGACGGTATCGTTGATTCCGCTCGTCAAAGCATCGAAGGCGTTCAGAACCGTAAAGAATACGAGGAAATGCAGGATGTAGTTTGCGAAAACCTCGTTAAATACTGCGTAAGCAACACTCGTTATGAGAACAGATTTGAAGCGGAAGGTCTTGACCTTATAAAGAGTCCCGCTGTTAACGGAAGCAGAGATTTCAGAGAAAACTTCGACGCGGTTATCGCGCAGGTTATCAACGCGACTCTTCCGATGACGATGAGCTCGAGATTTGCCGACACGTTTATGGAACTTCATCATGTTGGTTGGGGCGACACCGCTCGTTTCATCGTTGATTCCAACGAACTCTATCAGGTAAACGAACTTGCGGAAGGTATCCACCGTGGTGCCCTTCAGCACATTTACAACAACGAGATTTCGGTTAACCCGCAGCCCGTTGAAATCGCTGTTTCGATCGACTGGTATCTTCTCGCTTCGAGAAAGTTTGATATCGGTGTTTGGGCTGCGAAGATCGCTCGCTCGTTCGAAAACTACGTTCTTGCGAAAGCTATCGCTTCGCTCCTTTCTGTAACGGATGGACTTGGCGCTGGTTACACCACGAACGGTGTTGACGTTAAGAAATTCGGCACGCTTGCTCAGAGAGTATCTGCGGCTAACAACGGCGCTGCTGTTTATGCTCTTGGTACTTCCGTTGCGCTTGCTTCGCTTATGCCCAACACGGTAGGCCTTCAGTATGGTCTTGGCGTTGAAATCACGAAGAACGGCTTCCTTGATAGATATCTTGGAACGAACGTTATCGCGATTGATCAAGCTATCGACCCGTCGACTTTGAATTCGACTGCTAACCTTATGGTTCCCGACGATAAGATTTTCCTTATCGCGGCTGGCGCGTACAAACCTCTCAAAGTCGTTATGGAAGGTAATGAAATCACCCTTACTGACATTCCCGAATACACTTCTGACAGAACTTACGTGTTCTCTGTTAAAGTCCGTCTCGGAATCAAAGCGGTGCTTGGATCCAAACACGGCGTTATCAACCTCGGCTAATTCGAGATTTAATAAGTTTTCTTATTCTTTTCACAAAATAAGAGAGTTTTTTAATTACGTTTCTCAAAAAAACGTAATTTCCATTACAAAACAAAAGTCGCGCAAGCGGCGTTTTTGTATGATAAAAGTAGTAAAAGGAGAAAATTATGGCAACAACAACCAAAAAAGAAGCCACCGAAGAAGTGGTAAAAGAAACGAAACCTGTGGAAACCAAAGCGGCAAAGAGTGATAATCTTGACGCGAAAATGGCAAATCTGACTGACCTTATGTCTCAGTTCGTTCAGGCGATGATGGCAAATCAAGCAGCTCGCACAGAGGTTAGAGCGCCCGAAGACAAAATCGTAATTGTTCATTTGGCACAGACAGACCCGCAACTCGGAACCACAATTCACCTTTCCAACACAGAAATTGGAATGACCGAATTCGGCGAAGAAAGACAGCTTACGATACAGCAGTTCGAAGAATTGCTTTCGAAATACAGAAGCTGGTTCGCTAAGGGACTTTTGTGTGTGGCAGACGGATACGAAGAGGCAGCTAAAAAATATGGCGTAACAACCGCAGGTTCGTGCCCCATAGATAAGACGTTCATAAAGGGGCTCGGAGATATACCAATGAGCAAGATCGAAGAGGTTTACGCTAAACTTCCAGAATACGGAAAAGAAAACCTCGTAAGTTACTGGATCAGGTGTGCTTATGACGGAAATCCGAAATTCACCGATATGCGTAAATTAAAACAGTTTAACGATATAACGGGCGGCAAGTTCGATAATATAATCGTTGAATTCGAGGGAAGAAAAGATACGCCCGAAAGTAATAGACCAAACATCGTAAGATACTAATTTAATCAAATAAATAAAAGCCCCATTTTATTGCACGATAATTTGGGGCTTTTACAATAAAAAAATAACGGAGGGGAACACCAATGATTCAGTTCTCAGATATTTACGAGCGGACGGTTAATCTTATTGATGACCCCGATATCAACAGAGCATATTTAACAAACACAATCGAATTTCAGAAAATAATGTACAATTTCCTCATCAACGGTTTAAGCTACTTTTCCAACCCGATAAAAGTATCCGACGCGCTTGCACAGTACGACGAACCGACTGGCGAGACAGAAGTCGGAAAGTGCGAAGCTGGAAAGCAGACTTACGATGTCACGATGAGCATACCCGAAGACGCGGAGATTGTATTTTACATAGACACGCCGAATAAAAAAGGCGTGTTAATCAAACACCAAACGGAAGCGACTTATGACGCGACCGCTAAAACCGTCGAGTTCGCGAATCCCGTGAATGATGGCGAACAATATGAAATCGAGTGGTATAAGGCAGGCGCATTTACGGCGGATTTTGTCGCCGCAGGAAAAGCGATCGGTGCTTCGATGACGAAGCGCGTAACGGAAATACTCGCAAGAACAACGGTAATCGCGTGGGCAGAGAAAGAGCAGAATTTCTTGCTCGACATTCGTAATTTGCTCAATGACACCGACTTTAAACTTCATTCGCCCGCAAACTCATTGAAGACGAAAACCGATTGGGTAAAAGATTTGCAGTTCGAGATTTACTCGTTGCAGAACAAACTCGATTGGGATTTGCGTAACAGGAGCGTGAGTTGGTATGGATACTAATACGTTTGAAAACCGCATAATAATTTCCGACGCTGCGAAAAAGAAATTCCTCGAAAAACTTATCGGCAAGATGATAAAGATTTTACACCTTGTCGAGGAGAGAGAAGAGACGGGAATTGATCCTCGTGATTTCATATACGGACAACTCGTCGAGTTAAACTCGGCTAACCAATTATTCGACAACGAACTGGTTGAAATAATCGTAAAACTCAATGTGGTTTATCGCGATTTTAACAAAGTCGAATTCAAAGCAATAAAAAAACAAATTTTCGAGATAAAGCGCAAAATCAATTATCTTATCGATTTGATTGACGATCGCGAGAAGGAGGCGGCGAAATGAGCAAAATAATAAACAGCGCGTTCACCCCGACTTCTTACGTTTATGACCTCGAAAATAACGTCGGCGCTAATAACGGAGAACCTTATAAAACAATCTCCCAAACGCCGAAGAATTACTCAAAATATAATTACTACCTGCACACGTTACAGGACAAAATTGACGCCGATTGGAAATACCGTCCGAACAGGGTTGACGTCGAAGAACAAGAAATCGAAGATTGGGGCACGGATAATTACACCCCGATTGAGGTTGTTATTCAGACGCTCAAAAACGACAAAGGCGAAAAACTCGCGGACGACTATAAAAAGCTCGTATTCCGCGATATTCAACACGACAAAGTTCTCGGAATGAAATACCGTTTCTCGTTCAACTTTGACCTCGAAGAAGACGACGTGGATAAATTCTGCTGGCTTGCGACGAATATGAATGTGACCGACCCTACGAGCGCGGTCGTTATAACTCGTTGTAATGGCACGATTGCCTCGGTTTTTAAGAACGCAGACGGATATAACGATGTTCACATCGAAGAGGTTATCGCAGGCACCGATTTATCGGGAACTGGTTTTCATTTCAACGAGACGATTTTGACGCAAAAAGACAGTATTGTGATAATTGTTCAGGCGAACGATTACACGCGCGGTTATTATGTAAACCAACGTTTTATCGTCGGTTACGACACGGTTTATAAAGTAACAAACATCGAAAATTACAACAGCCGAAGCACTTACAAAGCGAGGGATAACGGTTTAATCGTGTTATACGCGACCGTTGACCAAAAGAGCGAGCAAGACATCTTCGACAAAGAGGTTTACGGGAAAGAACACGTTTATCTTGCGTACAACAAAGCGGAAGACCAAATCACGGTTACGCCGCCAGACGTTAGCGAGGGTTATACGTTCAGGTTCTACGAACCCGTTCCGATGCCGACCGAATTATACAGTGAACCGATCACGTTCAAAGTTGGCTTATTCCAAGGCGACGCGTTGGTCGAAGCGCCCGTTAATATCAGCATAACGCTCGGTACGCTCGTTCCGTTTGCGGTTTACGACCCGAATACTTACGCGGGTTATGCGTTCCTTATCACGAAAGACGGCGAAGACTTCTACGTTGTCGATATGGCTGATTACGAGAAATACGTCGAAGTCGTTGATGACGACGACAAAGGCACGTTTACGCTTCGCAGGCTGAAAGTTTACGCCCGCAAAGAACTCGTCGTTATGGCTTATATATCGGCAGAAAACAGCCCGACAGGCAAAGAGATGAATCAATCGTTCGTTTTGAGCCTCCGTGGGCTTGAGTAAAGTGAGAAAAGGAGGAATTTATGTCTGGTTATTTTAGTAATTCCGATTTTAATAGATTGACAAATTTAGATGGCATTGAATGGAAAATTGTAACCGCACTTGTTAGAAGTAAAAATAAGTATACATCAATGTTATGGAAAATGTTAAGATACCCTACTCTTGGATGTTTGTTTGAAAAAGACCTTACCGATAAAGAAAAATTTGCAATGGTTTATAATGGAAATGGGGACGCTAGTAGTTATAAGGTTTTTTTAATGCCTTTTATCGATGATTCATGGACGACCCAATCTGCTCGACTCGATATTTACGTTGATAGGATAACCCCAGAAAATAGAATAAATTCAAAGGTTGATATAGCTTTCGAGATAATTGTTCATAATAAAATAAATAATATAGACGGAGAGGCTTCTGATATAACCGAATGGACGAATCCAGGTGATTTAGATGAAAATGGCGACCAGATTGTTTATGTTAAAAGTCGTGCTACGACAATGTTAAAATGTTTGGTTGCTTCACTTAACGGTTTATTCGTTGATGGTGTTGGGGAATTGCAATTTAACACAAATGTTAGTCCATATGATAATGCAAAGAGTTATGTTTGGAATGACCGTTCTTATTTTGGATATACCGTAAAGTTTTCTACTAATATGAGTGGGGTTTCCGATAGTCCGAATATTGGATATTAATTATGAAGATATATAATCCAAATTTAGATAAAAAAATTGTTGAAAAATTAGAAAGCTTAGATCAATCATATTTTCAATTCGATAAACCAATTGCATTTAAAGGGTCTTTAACCATTTATCCGATTATTGTTTCAGATTATAATGAATTTGTTGTATCATCTTCTTGCTTTTCTCTTAATAAAAATGAGTGTATTGAGGGATTAAAAACAACTAATTTAGGATATTTGATTTATAAGATGAATAAAATTGATGGAGATGAGGAACATAATAAAGATGTGTCAATGTGGTCTCAATATTTTATAAAATCTTGTGAGCTTATATTTCATATTAATTATGGCGTTAAATGTAAAAAATGTGGTAAGGTTTATAATTATATAGATTTTTTAAAATTAATAAGTCAAAAAGATAAAGATAAATGTGTCTGTGAGTGTGGAAACGATTCTGATTTTGATGTAAATATAAAATATCAAATCAATAAAGAAACAAAAAAACACGAGCTAATCATAAACGATGAAATATTAACAACTTCTGATTTTGATTTATTAAGACAAATTGTAATGTATCAAAATTTTCCAGATTACAAAGACGATAGTTGGGTTGATCCAGAAATAAAAAAAGACCATGACAGAGAATTAAAAATAAGGTCTGGAAAAAACGGAATGCCGACCGCCACTTTAGAGAAAAAAATAGTTGGTGTTTGTGCTAAATCTCCATATAAGATAGAAGAAATTTATAATATGACAATTAGAAAATTCATAATTCTTTTGGAAACAATTGACGACGCGATGAATTATGAATGCACGCGTATCGGTTTAATGACTGGCATGGTGAGTATGAAAGAACCCGTTGAACATTGGTTATACAAATCAGAAAAATCAATGTATGGTTCTGCTGTTACCTCCGATGATTATCAATCCAAGATTAAATCTGCAAACGGAGGCTGATAAAATAAAAATTATAATTATTGTGATTAATCCGTTGCAATAATTAGGTTTTAATATATGGGTTATTATTCCCAAATTTGAAAATAATAAAATTTAAGGAGAAAATTATGGCTAATGTTTTTTTAGGAAGCGTTGGTGACGCTTATGTCTATAATAAAGACAAGCTTTTCTTTACCGCTACCACTTTGACAGATTCCTCTATTAATACTGGCGTGTCTGCCGAAGAAGTTCGTGGCGGAACTGGTGCAAAACTTCTCGCTAACTTTTTCCATACGACGTCTTTCGGTCTTACGATGACGGATTCTATGTTTAACGTTGATTATATTGCAGCGGAAGTTGGTGATATGGAAGAGAGATCTGGCGGAGACGATCTTAAAGTTGAAGAGTTCCAAGCCACGGCGGATAATCTTAATAAGGTACTCGCGAAAACGGCAGTTGCTATTATTGGCACTAAAAAACTCGCTCTTGTGAGAAAAGTCGGAGAAACGGAATGGGTTACGAAAGAGGTTGACAATAAAAATAGTGTTACCGTAGATGGGGCTGGTACTTATTGTATTAAATATTGGTACAATAATACTCTTGCTCGTAAAATTATTGTTAAGGCAGATTTCGTACCTGCTGAACTTACCGTTATGCTTACTACAAACCTTTATGCTGGCGATGCGTCTGCAAAAGAAACTGGTAAGCCTATTGGTAAAATTACGATTAAGATTCCGAGATTCCAGCTCAATGGTACATTTGATCTTGCCATGGCAATGGCTTCGCCCGCTACCGTTCAAATTCAGGGTTCTGCTCTTGCATATGAAGAGGGCTGCGACGCTTCTTATTATGCTGAAATCGTTCAGATTATTGATAATCAGACGGCTTCCGAAGCTGGCTTCACTGATCTGTATGTAGACGGAGATACTGCTGTTGTTGGTAAAGCTCCAATGACGTTCCTCGTTGGGCCCAACAAAATTCCTACGCAGATTTCTAATGACGAGGTTACGTTTAATCCCGCACTTGACACTGAAACTGCCACCAAGGGAACTTTTAAGACCGCTGGCGCATATACTCTTACTTTGAAAACGGATTCTACGGTTACGGGTGCTGTGAACGTCGTTGCAGCTGGTAACTAATAATGGCAGATATTGTTGTTTTTTGCAAATATGCACGTGAAGGGTATAAATTGCCGTTTAAATGTTGTTTAGGAAATAACAGTGCATGTGTCTTTCAAAGATATTGTATTAACGACAATTGTTATAAGCAGACAGATGGTGCCATAACTTGTTTGAGAGCAAAAGAATTCGAAGAATCGAAGCAAGCTGAATAAAATGATAAAGATAGAGACCGATGAATGTGTTAAATGAGATACGTTCTCGGTCTCTTTTTTTACAAACAGTGCAATAAAAGGAAAATTTTATTCAACGAAAAACAGCAAAAGTGAGATAAAAGATAAGAAAAGAGTAATAACAAAAATAAAAAAACACTAAATATTACAAGGAGGTTTATTATGTTGTATTTAGACTACGCAAAGCCTGTTGAGGGCGGTTATGTACTTAATTTCTTCGCCGATAAAGTTGAGGATATGGAATCCATAACTGGCGGTAAAGAATTTATCACAAAGAACGGTACAAATTACGGCGTTCCTCTCAAAGGTTCGACGGTCGTAATAACCGCTCCTGATAAAGCAAAGAGGACATTCGTTTTAGACGAGAACGGGGATTGGAATGAAGGCGGATTAAACCCTAACGAATTTTACACGAAAGAAGCGGCGGACGAAAAGTTCATGGAAAAGGCTGGCGGTTCAATAACTGGCGATCTTACCGTTGGTGGTAATCTTGTCGTAAACGGAAAGATGACAACGGTTGAATCTGAAAACCTTGCCGTTAAAGATAAACTAATCGAAGTTGCAGCTGGGAACACGGCAAAACTTGCTGCCCCAGCTGGTATTTTTGTCCCGAAATACGACGGAACGAATTCTGGTGCGCTCGTATTTGATGGTGACGGGATCGCTTATGTCGGAGACGTTGTTTTGAACGCGAATGGCGATATAGACGTTGCGAAGAGCGACCTTGCCGCATTGGCTGTAAAGAAGGATATTCCTGCTGATTATCTTGTTGGTGGGGAACAGACGACTACTTCTACTGCCGATGGTGGAGCTAACGTGTTCACATTCACGAAAGCCGACGGGAAGACCGCGACATTTACCGTAAAGAACGGGTCGAAAGGTTCTACTGGCCCGCAAGGCGAATAAGGCCCTGTTGGTCCCGCTGGTCCGAAAGGGGAAACTGGGGAGGCTGGCTCTGCTGGCGCGGCTGGTGCGAAAGGTGACATTGGGCCGCAGGGTCCGAGAGGAGCAACTGGCGCAACTGGTGCTGCCGCTGGTTTTGGTACGCCTACCGCTACAATTGATAATGCCACTGGCGTTCCTAGCGTGACTGTAACCGCGAGCGGAGAAGATACTGCCAAAGTATTTGCTTTTGCTTTCAAAAATCTTAAAGGCGAAAAGGGAGATCAGGGTCCTGCTGGTGCAGCTGGCGCGGCTGGCGCAAAAGGTGATGCTGGTCCCGCTGGTGAAAAAGGTGCAACAGGTGATGCTGCTGGTTTTGGAACACCTACGGCTTCTGTTGATTCGAATGTTGGGACGCCGAGTGTAACGGTAACTAGTAGCGGCCCTGATACCGCAAAGGTTTTTGATTTTGCATTTAAAAATTTAAAAGGTGCGACAGGTGCGAAAGGCGACACGGGGGCAAAGGGTGAACCTGGTGCAGCGGGCGCAAAGGGTGACGCAGGCGCATCTGTTACTGCGATAAAACTTATAAAGGACGCAAGCGGTGCAATAACGAGCGGGACGGCTACTTTAAGCGACGGTACGAGCGTTGCTATAACGGTAACAACAGCAGAAGCATAATTTAAAACAAACAGGCTTCTTCCTCTCCTCAATAGAAGAGAGGAAGAAGAAGTAAAGTCAAATATTTAATCGAGGTACAATATGATTTCAGTAAAAACATTTTACGCTTATGGTAAAGAAAAGCCAATTACAGGCGAGAGTTCTGTTATTTTTAACAATTCTGCGGAAACCCTCACTATGCAAGTTGACGAACTAGCGGGTAGTGTTGAGTTATATGGTACCGCAGATTTTGATTCAGATATTTTTTATAAACTCACTGGGAATAGTTCGTCTTTTGAGCTAATAAACAAAATTACAACCGACGGGATTTACCACTTTTCAATTGAAGGAATTGCGAAAATCAAACTTGAGGTCGAAAACACCAATAAAGATTTGATCGTATTTTGCCGAATGACAAAGGGGGTGTAATTTTATGACGGATAAATTAGCGAGAGATTTAGCGTTAAGCGCCTTAGACAAGGTAAATAAAACGGTCGAAGGCGTTCCGAAAGATTACGTCGACGAGCATTTGTTGATGAAAGTAGATAAAATAGAAAGTTCGTCCGCGAACCCACGGTTATACGGGGTTAGTGAGGCAGGATCTCAAACTAGTTATTTCGCCACCCAAACTGCCAACGCGTACACGATTCCGATGAGAGACGCGAGCGGCAGATTTCAAGTTGAAAATGGGTTGGCTCCGAAACAAGCTGTTAATAAAGAACAACTCGACGCAGCGTTAGATACGGTTGCGAAGTTAGCCGAGCCTAACACTTTTATAGAGCAAAACACATTCACATCGGAAGTTAAATTTTATGGAACAGTCGAGCACACGTCCAACGTAAATATAACAAATGGGTTTCTGAAAATATTAAACGGTAATGATAAAGATTACGTTACGACATATAATGTTGATAATATCAAGGTTGAAGAAAATGGAAATGAATATGTATTGTCGTTTCCATTAAGTTCTGGTAGAGTGGCGTTATTAGAAGATATAGATAAAAAGATTGGGTTTAAATATTCACAATTAAAAAATAATGATGTTTTAGACAATGGTGTTGTGCAAAAAGAAGATACATGGACAACAGATGATGCCGATGCGTCGATTAGTGTCCATCATTCCGATATGATAAATCAATCTGGTATCTCTGTGTCCAAAGCTTTTGTGGAGATTAGCGCGCAAGAGTTTACAGAACAGTCAACAGAATCAACACAGATAACATTAAATACTAACAATATAAGTTTAACAAGCACAGGAAGTTCTGATAATTATACTACAATTATTATAAATCCAAATGGGGCTACTTTAAACGATAAAAAGATAGTAACGGAAGATTTACTTACATCTAAAACATCTTTAATTCCAGAGGCGGTTGTATTAACGGCTCCCGAAGGAGCTACTCAAGGTAATTTGTCTCCCGAGCAATTGGCTAAACTACAATTTAATAAGGCAAATTATATTATCTTTACTAGTAAAAAATATGAATTAAGTAACGAACGTTCGCAACAAGATTCCTTGTCTTATGTATACAATGATTATACAAACAATCGTTGTATTCAAGAGGTAATAACCGTCACGGTTTCGAGTCTTTCGTGGGTACTAAATTCTTGTATTTTAGTAACGAACAAAGATTATGCAGATGGGACTCCAGGTTCTGTATCTATAAAACAAGATTCTTCGGACGGGTTAGAAATATCAACGACCGACGGAAATTTAAGTATATATGGTGCTCTTGAAATAGATATAGCTGGAAGAAAGTCTAAAAGACCGATTACCACTGTAAATTTAAATAAAGCTATTATGGCGGCATTGACAGATGCGAATAAAATCATTCCAAATGAACAACAAAAAATAGATTTTAAAACTGCGTGGGGAATTTCAGACCAAAACAACATTTTAGATTCTGTAATGTCAGATGAGAGTGAAAACGCGGTTCAGAACAAAGTTGTTAAGGCAGAGTTAGATAATCGCGTTAAATGTTGTACAAACGTTCAGAGCGGGCAGGTAAAGGTCTATTGCGCGACGCAGAATAATCCGAATGACGTTTGTCTCGTTTCGAGTTCTGGTGTTCAAAACTCAATTGCTCGATATACGTCGACGGGGCAACTCTCCGTTGGAAGAGAGCCGAGTGCTGATATGGAAATTGCGAACAAAAAGTTTGTAGATGGGATTGTGCCGAAATATGGCGCACAGCTTCCCGATCCGACGAGTAGTGCGTATAAAGTTGGGTGTTCGTTTTTGAACACAGAAACTGGTGGTTTGTATGTTTTGGTTGCTTCTGGGAGCGCGAATAATCGCTCTTGGCAGTTGCAGACCACTATTGAAAAGCCAAAATGGAGAAACACATTACCGCATGTAAATGACACGCAGACAGTCGACAAAGAGAAAGTTTTATTTACAAAAATTACGATTACAACGACCGACAGCATAAACTTCCCTGGAATGAATGGAAAATCCGTAACGGTTCAAGGGTTTAGTTCGGATGGATTTTCGGCTGGAACAATCGTGTGCGACGAGACAACGGGTGACATAAAATACAGCCCGTGCTTTATCGGATCTATTACTCCGATTAGAGCGTCTGGAATTCTAATAAAGGGTTCTAACGCGGTCGCGATTGTAAACGTTGACAATCCAAGCGTGACATTCTCTTACGAATATTTGTGGTAATTAGTATCTTAAAATATAATCGGAGGTTAATATGAATACGGATACGATTGTTTTATATTCAATAATTGGTATAGCAGCCGTTTGTTTGCTTACTTTTGTAATTACGTGGATCGTAAAATTCTGTAAAATGAGCAAAGAAGAAAAAATTAAAACGCTTAAAACTTATCTTAAAGGTCTTGTTTCTCTCGCAGAACAGGAAATCATCGGAACAAAGAAAGGCGAAGAAAAAATGAAAATGGTTGAAGATTATTTTAATAAAAAAGCGCCTTTTGTATACAAAATGATACTTTCTATTCTTGGAAAAGAAAGTCTGAAAGAGATAATTGAAGAGGCTTTAAAAGAGATCAAAGATTCGTTTGAGAAATAAGCCGAATTTGTTATAATGGTTGCCGTGATGAGATATATTGCGGCAACCAAAAAATGTGAATAAGGAGGTCTGCCATTATGGCAAGAACAACGGTATATAACGAAGACCTGTCGAAGGAATGGCAGGTCGTTAACATAAAAAATCAAAAATTATTAAAAGATTTCATGCGTTATTGTGTAGCCAACGATAAAAGCGCACAAACAACCAGACAATATGAATCGCAATTGAAAATCTTTTTCTGCTGGAATTATCGTGAAAACGACGATAAATTTTTTGTCGATATAAAAAAGAAAGATTTTATCAATTTTTTTGGTTGGGGAAGGGAAATCGGATGGAGCCCGTGTCGGCTTGCCTCTCTTCGTGCTGCGTTGAGTTCATTTAGCAATTACATTGAACGAATATTGGACGAAGATTATCCAACGTTTAGGAATCTTATAAAAGTTTTGGAGCCAATTCATCTCGAACCAGTTCGTGAAAAGACTATTATAAACAAAGACGATATAATCGATGGGATAGAACGATTAGTCTCTCTTGGCGAATACCAATACGCGTGTTTTTTAGCTCTTCTTTTCTCGTCTGGGATGAGAAAATCGGAAGCGGCACAGATGAAAGTTTCTTATTTCACAACAGACAAAACAATTGTGTTTAACGGTTTGGCTTATATGACTCCGAAAATCAGAACGAAGGGACACGGTGCGATTGGAAAGCAAGTTCCGAGATATGTTTTTAAGGAGACTTTTGATAAATACTTCGATTTATGGGTCAAAGAAAGGGAAAGACTTAACGTAAAAATAGACAACTTGTTTGTTATAAAAGGCGGCTACGAGGATTACCAACCTGCGAAAGCGCAAAATTTTTCGCATTGGGCGGTTAAAATAGGCGAAATTATAGGTATAAATTCATTATATTGCCACAGCCTTCGACACTCGTTTACGACTTATCTAAAAAGACAGGGTTATCCGTCTGACGTAGTTCAAAAAATTCAATCGTGGAGTTCTGCTGACCTCGTTTCTATATATGATGATAGAGACACGTCGGAAGAATTAAGCGATTTTTTCAATAGTAAAAAAGAGGTGTAATATGGCAATAAATACAACAAATATGATTCCAGATGGGCTGTATTTTAATGAAATGCGTTATAGAATGGAAGACAAAAATGCGCTCGGCGGAATGAATTATAAAGTATATACGGGGAACGGTGGCGAAATTGACGGAGAAAATCGTGGTTTGTGCTACACAAAAGGCGAAGAAATAGGGATTGTTTTAGGTAATTGGTTTTCCTACAAAAAATCGATTTCTATAATATATCCAGAAGGTGCAGATCCTACTGTTTCAATTGTTCCAAGAATAAAAATCGGAACAGAGGAGACATCTGTTTCTGATACTAAAGGAATATCTATCGGCTACAAAAGCTCTGCTGACGTTCAAACTTCAATAGCAATTGGCAACAATTCTTCTGCGAAAGCAAATAACGCAGTCCAGATAGGTAATGGAAGCAATGGAATAGCAAATACTCTAAAATTTATGGACAAGACGATTGTTTATTATGACACCGCGAGTGGAAGTTATTTGATTAATGCGGATACGGCAAAAACGGCTGGAACAGCTGGAACAGCTAACAATGCCAATAATGCTGACAAAGTAAATAACATAAAATTTGATATTGGCAATGCGTCTAATTATTCTTTTACTCGACCAATTGTGGCTGAATATGAATATAATAGCACTCAATTTAAATCATATATAAAGCAATATAAAATGATATATAACGATAATTTTGGAACGCCAATAACAACAAGTGGTGTAACTATAAAAGGTCTTCCATCTTATACGCGATCTAACGATCTTATATTTTATTTTAGAGTCGGCTCCTCATCGTCCGATAATTCTAGTATTTTAAAAGCATATTATAGCCCAAATGCCGCTAATTGGAAGCAGGTTTTGTTATATGGAGTTTATGATGTAAATGCTAATTTGAGTACAGACGGAGAAATAACGTTGTCAATAAGTCAAGCTCAAAGCAAAGCAATATATTTATTTAAGATAGAAAGTGTTTCGCAAGGAATAACATTATAATAAATCAAGTTATACGATTTTCGATCTAAAACGCCTGATTGAACCCACGGTGTTTCTGATATATTGTTTACAAGGGATTTTCGTTTTGATTCAAAGTGAGAAAAGAGGAAAATAGAGCATACACATTGTGTGTGTAAGGAGGAAAATAAATGTTATATTTAGATTATGCGAAATCTACAACTAACGGTTATATAATGAACTTTTTCGCAGATTCAGAAGAAGACATCATAGAGATATCTAACAGAAAAAGATTTATAACAAAAAACGGAACCGATTACGGTGTTCCGCAGCCTTCTTCTACGGTCGTGATAACCATGCCTGACAAGACGAAGAGAACATATGTATTGGACGAATCTGGCGAATGGCAGCAAGGAGGTGTTGACATGGATTACTCAAAACTCGAAAACGCGCCGATAATTCTCGCAAATCTCGCAGACAAAGATTTCATTCCCGAAGCGAACACTTATTACGAGCACCTTGGCGAAACGACGGGAGATTTCATTAAGGGGATAATCTACTTTTATGATGGTACGGAGTATAAGGCAATCGATGGTTCTGGAAGCGGCCGAATTCAACCTGACTACAATCAAAACGACAGCACGGCTCCTGATTATATAAAGAACAGACCGTTTTATGAAGAACAGAGTTTAATTGAAGTTGCTGATTTTAAAGTTATTTCTGGTAATTTAGAAGAAGAGGGAAGTGAGATTATAGTCGAGCATAATGGTGAAAGATATGCTGGGACGGTATCGTTAACTTCGGATGGGTATTCTTTTGACACTGGCGTGTTAGGGAAAGACGATTTTGTTTTTGACGTCACTATTATGGACAAAATTACAAATTGTACATACTATCATAAAAAAACTTATGAAATAAAAGCTAATGACGAAGTTGTTTTTAATGGAATTAAATATTTTGTTAAATTGATAACGTCTGGTGGTGCGGCTGGGAAACTTTATATTTCTGACGGCGAAGTTAATTTTGAGTCTGGAGATACAATTTCTGCTTCATTTATATATGTATTTAAAATTAACGAAAATGAAAATGGTTTAATATTAGATAATTATATAATCTATAAACCTACAACCAATATAGATTTTAACCTAAAAATAAATCATAAAACCATCAAAACAATTGACCAGAAATTCATCAACATAGAAGCAAGTAATAATAATGTTCTTATACTGGAAGGTAAGAAGTCTCTTGATACAGATAATATAATAGTAAAAGTTTCTTCCCAGCAAGAAGGGCTAGAGATTTTAAATAGTTTTAAAAATGGATATGTTATAAGAGTATCTCTTTATGGATCAGATCGTGTTGGAAATGTAGTATATTGCGAAGATTATACGTCAAACTGTAGCGGGTTATTGAGTTATGCAAAATTATACGCTATATTTAATCTTGGAGATAGTATATACGATACTAATAATCTCCCGTCGATTGTTGGCATAAAACTCATGATAGGATGATTGATTGTAAAATAATGTCTATGCTGGGAAGGCAATATAACGTCGATCAATTAAAAAATATCTTGTCTCTTTCGGATTGTGATATAGTATATGACAAAGGCGACAACTCGCCGTTATCGACAGCGATAAGCGCATGGGGAAAACCTTACATGAATGGAATTACACATAGAGTGTTATTGCAAGATGACGTTCAGGTTTGTAATGGTTTTGCGAAGATATGTGATAGGATTTCACTTTCTCATCCGAATGAAGTTGTCGGGCTTTTCCCGTTTGACACGTTAAATATCGATTTTGATTTAAATGACTCGCCATTTTATGATTTGAGTATCTTGTCTGGATGCGCGATAATGATGCCAGTAAAATATATCGAATCTTTTATTGAGTATGCAAAAGAAAAACCAGTTGAAAATCGAGATAATTGGACGTTACGCGCGTTTTGCGAAGATAACGGAATAAGAATGATTCAGACGGTTCCAGCGTTAGTCCAACATATAGGAGATGTTTCATTATTTTGCGCTAGTTCTGGGATTAGAAGAACGAAATATTTTCAAGAAAATCCGATTGCAGATTGGGATACTCAAAAAATAAATACGCCGAAATTTTATTCGGAATCGGAAAAGATATTGTGCGAAGCGATAAGAAAAACTAAAGAGAGATTATCGAGGTTGGCACGAGAAAGAATGTAATACCCGTTTTATCAACGGCATAAAAATTAGGAAGGTTTTAATAAATTAATAAAAGGTAAATTAGAGACTTCGCTACGTGCGAGGTCTCTTTTTATCTATATTTTTTTGGAATTTGGGAAATAAAAAATAACAAGGAGGCACGGATATGGATATAAAACAAACGCTTATGCAGGCGTTGAAAAAAGATATAAAAACAGACTTAGAGCGGAAATTGGAAAAAGTGCGAATTCCGTGCATGAATTATCTAAAAGAAAACGCTCTAAGAATTTTTAAAGAGAAAATAACAGAAGTTTATAAAATAAACTCTGATAGAATACAAGTAATAGATTTACCTCTATTTTTAGACACTATTAAAGTAATTGATACTGGCCCATGGAGTATATCTTTATATATAGACGAAGATATGCTACAATTTAAAACAAAATCTGGTGATCAGATTTATCAATATACAAATAACGGAACCATGTTTGTAGAAGGAAAAGGTGAAGAGGTTCACAATCTTGATGAATATTTTCATTCGCCGATTCACGGTTTGAGAGAATTTGATTATTATAAAAATGAATCAATGAAAGAAATATCGAGATTCGTTGTTTCTAAATTTTTAGATTTTGTGAAAGATAAAGTTAATAAGGAAGGTAAAAATAAATGAACAAGTTAGGTGATTTCAAAACTGGAAAATTCGTTTATGATCCGAATTACGGTTATGGTAAAATAATAAATGTAAAAGATAATAAAAACGGGTCTATCAATGTATCTGTCGAATGGGCTACTGGAAATAATTTTAGTAATTACGATGTAAGTTCTGGTACTTATAATGATAGTGTAAATGTTGGTAATTATAAGTCCAATTTCAACAAAGCCAGAGATGAATATGAAAAAATGATGAAGAGGGAGGCTGATCTTCGCGCTTCCAATAAGCATATTCCGAAAATTACTACGCCACGTGAAGAAAAAGAATTAAGGGCACAAAGCGAATTACAAAAGTATAAAAATTACTTTCGGAAAATAGAAGATAAACAATTAAAAGATATTTATAAGGCGATAAAAGACAAGTCTATTTCTTCCGAAAAAGATTTATTAAATGCTATAAAGAATGGTGACATTATTCCGCTGGAAGAAATGTATCTCAATGAATCTCACGGAAATCATGATTATTTAGAGATTGGGAAAACGAAAAAGAAATTTACGCCAGGAAATACTGCGAAAGGTAAATCTATAATTGGTGACGTTAAAACCATCTCAATCACAAGTGCTGGTAGTACCTTATTTGGTGATAAATTTTACGACAAAAAGGTATTGGAAAAAAAGATTGCCGAAAGTCAAGAAAAAATAAAAGAACTTGAAAATGAAATAGACGCGTCAAAAGATATTGTACAAAAAAATTTAATGGCAGGTGAAAGGGACAAACTAAAAAAGTATGTTGAAGATTTAAATAGTTCTATAAAAAAATCTGAAAGCGGGGTTACTTCTGTTTATGGTACAACTTTTCATAGCTTTGCTGAACTTTTATCAAAAGGTAAATTTCCTGGTTTAAAAGATGCCGTTAAATCTGGCAACAAAAACGCAGTTATTGATTATATAAAAAAAGTAATCACACAAAAGGGTTTTTCACAAGATTATTTGCTTAATAATTCTAATATTACTGGTTTTACAAAAGACGATTCTGATTTAGCAAAAGAATTTGTTGAAAAAATACAGTCGTATAAATCGAAGAAAGGCTTCGCTTATACGACTATGGCAGAAGATTTAATAAATTATTATGACTTTTTGGGTAAGACTGGTGTCAATGATTTCGAAGCCGTTGAAAAAAGTATCGGTATATTAACAAAAATTAATGATCAGCTTGTTAAATATGTTGGTACTATCGACGCTATGTTTTCAACTGGAATTTTCGATATTAAAACTGGTAAAGTACATCCGAATGAAGTTGCGTGGCAAGTAAATTTTGGTAATTTCTTAAATTCAATTGTAAGCGGTACCCCAGAAAAGAAAATGATGGGGGCTTATAATCCAAGAAGCTCTAAATTCACGCCAGTTGGTAAAATACCACAAGAAATAATAAATTATTTGATGGTTAAAGCCGCTTCTGGCGAGGCTTCCGATGTTGATTTATTTAAATATGTAACTGGAAATTATGAGATGAAATTAAATGAATCTGGTAGGCCGATTACATATATAAATAATGAACAAATTCCATATTCTTCTCCAAAAGTTGATGTAAATCAGGGAGATATGAGAGCAGTTGAAAACGCTACTCATAAAGCGAAAGAATTTGTCGATAGTGTTAGAAGCTTAAAAGGCGAAGATTTAGAACATGCTTTAAATCAAATATTTAGTGTTTCTGAATATATAAGCGGTTCAGATAAAAATACTGTTGGTGTCGAGAGCAATAAATTTATCAGGACTGGATTCTTTTGGGATAAGGTAAGAGAAATGTTGCCGTATTCGATGCCCCAATTATATCAATACGCAATAGGTTCTACCGATACACCTCCGAAGGATGTTGGAGTTGGGACGAAAGAATATGTAATCGATACAGAAGATGGTGTACAGGATTTCACATCGGTAACGGTATTAGGTGTTACTTTGAAAGAATGGGCAAAAATGGCGAACGTACTTTCGGAATTGCCAGATGGTATGAAAAAAGTTAGGCGTCTTGCAGAATTGTTCGAACAAACATTTAATGCGATGGGAGCAATTGATCAAAAACGTGTAATGTCCGCTTATAATAAGTTGATGACAAATGACAGAAACGTTACTCCCGAATACGCAAAACTGTTAATGAAGAGAAAAGACCTTATATCATCTATTAGAAATGCAAGACAAGATGGCAATATAGACGATAACCAGATAGCGGAGTTAGACAATCAACTAAAAGAAATAAATTCAAAATTAGAAGAAATGAAGGCTACTGGCGCTAATTTGAATTATGACGTTTTTGAAAAAGCATGGATTGATGTTTCTTCGGAAAGCTCTATAGTTAATAGAAGGAATATCGTTGATGATCTTTTAGGAGGATTTAAATCTGTTAACGCCTCTACAGAAGAAAAAGAAGCGAACCGCGCAATGCAAGATATGTATCAAAAAGATATAGATCCGTTTGAAGGCGGGGAGGAAAAAACGTATTTCTATAGTAGACAAGACGATGATATTACTAAATCACAAAAGTTAGCGAATAGAGCTGGAAGACTTATCGATTATGCTGATAGAGTTAATAATATACTACAACCATTCGCTGACGAAAATTTTAAAGACGTGAAAGATTTTTCTCTTGATTATCTACGCGATATCGGCATGACGACTGGTGACTTCGAAAAATATAATCGTTATACAAGGTCGCTTGAGTTAAGTAAGGGTTTTAGGGAAAAATTTGGCGATTTTAATAAAGCTGATTTAAAAGATGCGGCGCAGTTACAAAATGTTTTAGAATTTTTGCAAACCAATCTAGATAAAGGAATAACTGAAGAAGCAGAAATTTTAAATCTATTAGATAGAATGCCAAATTGGTCATCTACTACGAAAACTGATAAGAGTGGGAAATCGACTACTTATACTCCGTTAGGGACGTTTTCGAGCACATTTCAGCGAAGATTGCAATCATCTATGTTTTCTGACGATCCGTCCGTTGCGTTAGAGGCTCTCGATGAATTATCTACTTTGAAATCAAAGAATTTATATAATATAAATTTATCTAATATTGAAGAAAAACCGATTAGTCATCGTTTGGAGGATAGGAGAAAAGCTCAAGAAAAAGCCGCTAAACTTAGAGAACAGGCAGAACAACATTACAAAGAATTATTTAGAATGTCTCTCGGTGATGCTGGTAACCAAATTACAAATAAGAGTTTAGATACTTTGAAAACTTTATTTAGTAATTTGAATGAGGCTCAAAAAGAATATAGTTATATAAGTGGTAAAAATGTAATTAAAACTGGAGACGAGGAAAGTGATAAATGGAAAGAGGATGAGCTAAAATCTCAACAAAAAGAGGCAAAAAACAAGTTGAAAGCAGCTAAAAGTGCTTTAACAAAAAAAATTAATAGCCTTAAAAAGTCTGGTGTTGATATTAAATCAAAATTCACGGTTGCTGAATATCAACCTAAATTAATAGATTACTCCGAAAAATTATTCGAAAACATTAGAAATGAAAGCATAGCTTCTAGTGCATTATATGAATATAGAGAATCTAATCCAGAAAAGGATGTTGTAACAGATGAAGAGATAAATGAATACTTAAAATTGAAAGCTGGTGCGCTTGATCTTTCTTTGGATGACTTAAAAGAAGGGTTTAAAAAGGAAGATATATATACGCCATTTTGGAAGTATCTCCAAAATGTTTCGTCCGAAAAAGGCGTAACTCTTCCGAGGGTTTCAAAACTCATCACGCCAAATGAAAAAATAGCTGACGATGTTGCAAAAACAACAGCAGACATAACTGCCGATACGATTTCAGAAGCTGTCAACATTATAACAAATAATGACGAAGTAAAAAAAGTTATTTCAGAAAAAGTAGAGGAAAGTGTTGCAGATAAAACGACAGCCGATAATGATTTGAAAGATAAAATAATTCAAGAGGTAAAAGCTGTCGATGCGGAACCTGACGATAAATTAAAAGAAGCTATAACTGACGAAGTTGCAAAATCGGTGGCAAAATCTGTTAGAAAAAAACGCAAAAAGGTATCAAAAAAGGTTGCGCAGGATATTAATACGTCGGATGTAGCCGAGCCTATTTCTTCTGGTTCTGGATCCATTCCTCCGATTGATAATATACCAACTGACGGCACTTCTGTTCCTGATGATGGTAAGCCATCTGGAAAAAAGGATAATGAAAGAATAAAAAGATATGCCGCTCTTTCTAAATATGAATCGCAATTAAGAATTCAACAATCTGTTTCTACTGATCAAAAAACAATAGACAGATTACAACATGTTGTCGATATTATTCAATCTGCGAAACAAAAACTCGGAGAATTTAACGAAGAAGAACAAAAAGCGATCGAGAATATAGAACAACGCTTAAGCGATTCTGAATTTGTTAAAATTGCCGAAGCGCAAATCAAAACAGATTTAAAAGCTCGTGCTGCGCAAGAAAAAGAAGAGTTAAAATCAGAAGAGAAGTCAAAGGTCTCGACTGAAAAGAGTCAAAAACAAGATATAAGAGATTATCAACAGTACGTTAATAAAGTTATAAGTCTTGAGTCTGAAATTGACAAACTTCAAAGACAAGCTGCGTTAAGTGGCGGAAAGCATAAAGATGCTATTTACAATACGATAGATGCACTTAATGCAGAACTCGGCGATCTAAATCGTAATAACAAAGCGCTTAAGGAAAGAGTTGCGACCGAACAATTAGCAACGAAAGAATCGATCGACGCAACGGCGGCTCTTAGAAAACAGTCTAATATACAAAAGAATCTTGTAAGTGTAAAAGGCGCAACTTCGATCTGGGATATGATGGCGAACGATATTCGTCGTGCGACCATGCGTATTGCAGATTTCGGAATTGCTGCGAAGGTTTTGAACAAGATCCCGCAGGATATACAGAAGGTAATTCAGTATACGAAAGAGTTGGACGCGGCGATGACGAATATTCGTGTCGTTACGGGTGCTTCGGCGGAAGAGGCTCAAACGCTTGCACGAGGATACACACAACTTGCAAAAGAATTGGGTGTAACTACTGTCGAAGTTGCTAATTCAGCTAATGAATGGAACAGACAAGGTTACGAAGCCGAAGAAGCCAATCAACTGATTGTTGCCTCCTCAAAACTTGCCAAACTCGGTATGATTTCGACCACCGAGGCAACAAAAGATTTGACGAGCGCGATAAAAGGTTTTAAACTTTCGACAGAGGACGCGATGTCGGTTGTCGATAAATTGACAAAAATCGACCAAGTGGCTGCAATTTCCGCAGGAAACTTAGCGGAAGGTCTCGCGCGAGTTGCCACAACCGCTCAACAAGCGGGGCTTTCGCTCGACGAAACCGCCGCAATGGTAACTACGATTACAGAAGTTACACAGCGTGACGCGAGCACGGCAGGTGAGGCGCTTAGAACTCTTATTTCGAGATACTCTAACGTTAAAGCGGGCGTATTCACGAGTATGGGAGATGAAGCCGAAGAAACTTCTGGAAATATAAACGATATCGAAAAAGTATTGGGTAAGTTGGGGATTAGAATTCGTACTTCTGGGACTGAAATGAGAAGTATCGAAGACGTTCTTGATGAATTGGCTGAAAAATGGGATACGCTTGATGATGTAAGTCGTAATGCAGTTGCGAGTGCTTTCGCTGGTAGGATGACGTATGCCAGAAATTATGGAAACATAATTTGTTAAACACTATAAATAAATAACAAGGAAGATTGCTATAAGATCGGAAGAGCGTCGTGTAGGGAAAGAGTGTAGATCTCGGTGGTCG
>ERZ1024431.33-NODE-33-length-22742-cov-16.524706_pt1 | contig 22742 bp, 50 predicted proteins | sample MGYA00520782_ERZ1024431 | MGnify/ENA primary metagenome ERZ1024431 (study PRJEB33242, sample SAMEA3444288) | Homo sapiens | biome: Host associated; feature: Gastrointestinal tract; material: Stool | place: Uganda | collected 2011-01-01 ...
TATTCATCTTGCTATCTAAGCTTATTTTTTCTTTTTTTTTTTTAATGATACGGCGATCACCGAGATCTTCACTCTTTCCCTCCACGACGCTCTTCCGATCTGACTGTGGCCGCTGCTGTGGCTTGGCTTAGTGTCGTGTCCAGTGTTCGATGCTTGCGGTTGCTTTGTGCTGTCCGTCTTTCCTGTTGCAGCTGCGATGTTCTGGCCCTGTCCAGCTTTGTCTGTTGTCTGTGTGGCCGAGGTCCCATTGGCCTGCAGCTGTGACTGGCTGTCCGCATTTGGCGCAGATGTGTGTTTCGCCCGTGGCCAGTCGTGCCTCCCATACCCTGCGGAGGTGGCGGTGTGCCGCATCGTATCCTCGTGCCGTTGAGCTGCCACGCTGCCGCTCGTATGCGTGGGCGTGAGCCTTGCAGAAGCGCGTCCCTTGCGGGACAAGCTGTGGGCAATTGTGCCAGGCGCATCGACGAAGGCTCACTGTGAAATCCTCCAGCCTCTGGTGGTGTGTGTGGTGCTTCGGGCTGGAGTCGAACCAGCGCATGGTGTGGGATGCACTTATCTCTTATCACGGGCATTCAAAGAATTATGAAGCCATGGCCGGTTTGGTATCCGTCCTAGGTATCTGTGCTATCCCTTGTGCTCTAACCGCTGAGCTACCGAAGCTGGATATGAAAAATGGTCCAACCATTTTCCGGCTGAACCATTCTACGAACATACGACAGTATAGCATTTTAATTGTGACAGTCAAGCATGGCGGTTATTTCTCCGAGGTTGAACACGTACTCTCCTTTGTGTTTTGTCGGCGTGGCGTGCAGTTTGCCTCTGGTGAGCCATTGGCGGATCTGGTCGCTGGTGCAGTGGATGTCCATTTTGGCGAGGTAGCGTGCTACTTCGACTGGTTTTCCAGTGTATTCGAGCTGCCAGAGTTTGTTGTCGCGTTCGGCTTTGATGGCTTGGACTCCGCCTTGCCATTTGCAGTCTGGGCATGTCCATGTTTCGGCTTGTGGCGTGCTGGCGGCTTGGTGGCCGCATTTTGGGCAGGTGCCGATGATGACCATGGCTTCTTCCGGTGTCAACGCTTGTTCGTTGCGTCTGGTGATGTGTTCCAGGGCGGCGTAGTCGTCTGCTGCGGTTGGCATGTTCAATATGGTGTGCCGGTTGCTGATGATGGCATACCATGCTTTACGCCAATCGTATGCGGCGTATGCGGCGCGTATTTTGCCTGCCTGTTCCGCCAGCCATGCCTCACTGTCTGCGATGAGGTCTTGCGCATGGGTGTCGATTGGCATTGGCGCGTTGCCTCGGCTTGGCGCATGGCCTGTGGCTCCGATGTGCGCTTGTTTGAGCATGATGCTGCTGAGGGCTGGCAATTGGACGTGTCCGAGCTGGCGAATCAACAGCCAGTAGTCTTCTCGGCAGCTGGCGCAGAGCAGATTCGCTGTGACCGGCTTCATGGGCTTCTGGCAGTGCTGGCAGTTGGTCAAAGTCGATTCTCCTTGTCATGCTGGCTGATGATGGCTTCGATTTCGGCTCGTGGTACTTGCGGGACGAGCGGCGCGATCTCGTCGAGCGCGTAACCGGCCTGATGCCACTTGATGATCATGTTCTCGAGTACTTTCTTCACTTGTATTCCTCCACTGTGTTGCATCCGATGTATGCGCCTCGGTCTTTGAGGCATGCCCACGTCACGTCTCCTGTGCGCACTGCTTCCATTTGAAAATCGTGGTGGGTGCTCGTGTACAACTGCATGAAGATGCAGGTGCCGATGGTGAGGAAGGTGATGAGCATGCAAGCGATGACGGTGCAGATTATTGTCTTCTCGGTGTTGGTCACTTGTCCTCCTTGTATGGGTTTTCGCTTGTATATTGCGGGAAATCGCATTCCTGGTCTTTCCATCCGGCCGCGTAGCCTTCCTGCCATGCCTTGCGGCGCTCGTGTCTCAACCATTCCAGGCTGTACATTGTTTCCGATTCCAAGCTGCACATGGTTACCGGTTCGTCGTGTTTCATGATTTCTCCTTGTTGAGCCTGTCGGCTAATTCGCAGGCCTTTTCGTCTGCCTGTGCTGTTTCCTCGTCGCGTCCGAGCGCTTCGAGCACGTGAGAGCATTTCCACGTGTGCACGTGGCGTTTCGATGGTGGTATGCCGCTCATTTTGGCGCGGCGTTGGCACCAGCCTTTCCACAATCGCGTCCAGTCGATCGGGTTGCGGGTTTCGCCTTGGTGGCGTTCCTGGAAGGCGAGCCAAGCGCTCTCTAGGTCGAGGTTGGGATATTCCGTGGCGAGAGTCTTGTCCACTTCACCGCACTCCCCCGAATCGCCGAAAACTGTCGCGCTGATTTCTTTGGAGAAAGAAGAAGAATATTCTTCTTTCTCTTTCTTTTCGGGTACGGGTACGGGAACGGGGCATAAGTTTGCCATCGACTTGCCATCGGTTTGCCATGCGTTTGCCATAGGTTTGCTATGGCATTTGCCATCGGTTTTGCCATTTTTGCCATTCTCAGGCTTGCCCCATCGACGGTTGGCTCCACGTTTGCCAGCTTCGCTACGTTTCTTGCGCAAAGCATCCACTTCCTCGCCATCGGGCTGGTAGTCGCTCCAATCATGAAACTGATAGCCGTCCTTTTCTTCGTCGTAAGTCCACAATCCAGCGTCGCACAGTTCACGCACTGAATCGTCGGTGCCACGGAACATCGGCACCATGCGCGCCGGCACGAACCCATCGGTCAGCTGCTGGGCAGACCATGAGCCGGAACGGAGCCACAATGCGGTGGCACCGTCCGACAGCATCGCGGTCTTCGGGTTCGAGAAGAACGAATCATCCACCTTGAACCACATCGCCCGTTAACCCTCCCCTCTTGTGATGCCGTTGTATTCCATCCAGATTGCTTCTTGTCTTGGCGTGGTGACCGGCAGGCCGTCACAGCTGAAGACGATGCCGCTCCCCCAGTGCGGTTTCGCCATGATGTCCAGGGCTTCGGCGATTTCCACCAAGTCCGGTGGCGGGTCGAGCAGGTCTCTCACCATGACATGCCATCCATGACGGCCTGCTGGGCAGACACCAAGCGATAGCCGCAATACGGGCAGGTCACGTAACAGCTGCCCACCATCTCACCGCAGTGTGCGCATTCGACGTATCTGATTGCCTTGCTCATTTCTTTTCTCCGTTCAATGCGGCATCAAGTAGTTCCTTGATGTTGATGATCGTTTCGATTTCGTCTGCCGGTGTCTCAAGCCATCCGCCGCCAGTGTCGTAATCGTCAAAGTGCTCGTGCAGGTATTCGACTGCCCTATCCACCATTTCGTCAGTGACTTCGATATGACTCATTCCGTCACCACCTTTCTCGCGATTTCGAGCAGGTCACGAGCCCGCTCGATGTAGTCCTCTTGATAGCCGAGAATTTCACCGGCATAATTCCATGCGTCGTTTTCATCTTTCGCGATACAGTCGCTTTCGATGCCATCCCATTCGCAGCTGTTCCAGCAAAGCCGTTTCGCCACGGCCTCAATTTCAGCGGCAGATGACGGCGCGGTACGACCGAGCATGTAGATTTCGCGCTTATCGTCCTCATACGCGCCTTTGAAGCGTTCCTTGGCTTCATCCTCTGCGATACTCAATCTGTCCTCTTTCCGTTCGCTTCGATCATGGCGTACAGCATTTCACTCGCCGGACGCCGCCTGTAGCTATTCCGCTTGTCTCCATAGGACACGTCGTACAGGCATCTGAGCTTGTCCCCTTTGGCCGTGGGCACCAACACTTGGTCGATGTCTCGCGGAATCTGATGGCTCACACGCAGTTCATCCGCAAGCTCAGGCGTGGTGACTAGATAGTTTTCGTCACCGTAGAACGTCAGCCCGTGACCCGATTTGAAATCAGCCATGCATGACTTGATTTCATAGCAGGAGAAAGTGCCGAGTTCAACACTGCTCGGTTCGAGCACGTAGCCGGGCGTGAAAGGCTTGAATCCGATGTAGTCGATGCGCCTGTTCCGTGGTGTTCCAAGGTCGAAGTTGACCTCGCTAGCCCAATAGCTCACTCGATTCTTCAGACGCTTCTCGACCAGCTTGGACAGCATGGCGGTGGTTTCAGCCCTGCTCATTTCTTCCTCCTGAAGTACTTGTATTCATCGTGGTGATGGAACAGGAACAGGTGAAGTCTCCACACCTTGACTGCCAACAGGCCCTTGAGTGTGATCGCATACCCGCCATGGACACGCTTCATGAGCTTCCTATCGGCCAATGATTCAAGCATTCGGGAAAGCTCTTGGCCCCCTTTTTGTTGCCAGATGTAGCTCATCCCCTCAGCGATATACAGGCAACACATGTCCTTGTCGTATTGACTAATCATCATTAGCCTCCCTCTCAAGGATGTAGACGTTCGTGGCGCTGACTGCGTTATCTGGAAGTTCCGTTGGCGGTATGGTGTCCACCCGTGCAATCTTCCAACCATCGTTCAGCAGCTCTTCAAGCGCCTCCATATTGACTAAGTGACGGTCGCTGCCGAGATCAGCCCAAAACAGCGGGCAAACCCTGTATTGACTGCTCATTTCGTGTCCTCCTTGCTGTAGACGGCTTCCAGAAAGTCTTTTATGAGCCGTTTCGATGGTTTCTTTCCTTTGGCGCTCATGTCGATATGGCCGAAATTATCCTTGAGCCATGAACGCACATCAATATCATCGATCATTTCGCGCCCTCGCTTTGATTCGGCACTTCGGACGGCATGGAGCCGGAATAGCCGAGCATGTGACGGCAATGTTCGGCGGTCTTGTGATATGCGTCTATTTGAGCTTTGACCACTGCATAAGCAGCCAAGTCATGCTTCTGCAGCAAAGCATTGGCAAGCCGTAATCCCTCAACCTCGCGCTGCTCACACCATTCGATAACCTTGTGCAGTGTCTCGTCTTGCTGACTCACGTTCGTAGCCATGTCAGTGCTCCTCTTCTTCGATCCGGATTGTGATTCGGTACCAGCCTTTTCGGCTGCTTGGCTCTCCGCCGCGGTAGTCGGGGCCGATGAGATGCTTTGAGTCATCGTCGGGCCAGAATCCGGTGTCGGTGAGCGCGTCAAGGATGGCCTTGACCATGGGTGCCGCGTTCTCCGGGTCGAAGCGCCCGTGAGTCAATGGGTGGATGGTCGCGGTGACGTGCACTGGGAAGTGTTGTGGCCTGTGGTGGCCGTTTTGGAGCCAGAATCTGGCGAATGCCACGGCACGCTGTTTGACTGCGCTTGTGTGCGCGAATTTCACCCGCCAGTGGCCGCGCCGATTCTGCGTCCACCATTCGTCCCGTGGAATGTCCACGACGAATTCCTGCATCATTCCTCCTCCAAAATCCAAATGTCGGCATCGCCAATGTCCGCGTAATAGTCTTCGCTTTCGGCCTCGCATTCGGGGCACCGGTGCGAGAAGTATTCGATTCCGTGCCTCTCGCACCAGCCGGCCGGTTCCATTCCAGCCAATGGGATCATTTAGAATTCCGTTCCGCCGAAGCCGCCGAACCCGTCATCCGCTCCGGCTGGCGGAGCGCCCCACGGGTCCGCTCCGGTGCCCTGCGTGGCTGTTTGAGCCGGTGCCGCCTGCTGCTGATTCTGCGCGGGCTGGAATCCGCCGCCATGCTGGACGCGCTGCACCTGCGCCGTCGCATAACGAAGCGACGGTCCTATCTCGTCCAAGGTCATTTCGATGACGGTACGGTTGGTGCCGTCCTTGGCCTGATAGGAACGCTGCTGCAGCCTGCCCTGGGCGATGACGCGCATGCCCTTGTGGAGCGATTGGGCGCAGTGGGACGCCAAATCACGCCAGGCGGTGCAGCGCATGAACAAAGCGTCGCCGTCCTCCCACTGACTGGTCTGGCTGTTGTATACGCGTGGCGTAGCAGCGATGGTGAAGTTCGCCACCGCGTCGCCCCGGCTCGTGGTACGCGTCTCCGGCTCTGCGGTCAGATTGCCAATAATCGTGATTACAGTCTCTCCGGCCATCACTCACCGTCCTTCGCTTCCGTCTCAGCCTCGGCTTCCGGCATGTCCGGCTCCATGACCTCGGCGGTCACGTCATCGGCTTCGTCGGCGCCGTCATCCTCAAGCACCGGCTGAAACACGTCGCCGTAATCCGGCGTGGTGTCATCGCTGGCGGCGGCGGTCTGCGCCTGCACCGTCAACGGCAGATAAGGCGCCGCGCGACGGATTGCGGTCTTCTTCGCCATCGCCTCGAAGTCGGTCTTCCACGGGCCGAAATTACCGCTCTTGCTGCGCGCCCTCGCCTGCTCGATCTCCTGACGGTTCAGGACGAGGAAGTAGTGTCCGCCGTCCTTGAAATGCGCGACCATGTACACGTGCGTGAGCTCGCCGGGGTTGGCGCATGGCACGTGATGCAGGTCTTCGTTAAGGCCATAGCTGTAGCTGAATTCGTCTCCCTGGTGTACGGCTCGGGCGCTGATGTCCACGAGCTGGCCGCTACGTCGCGCCAAGTCGATCATGCCACGGTAGCCCATGATGAACGTGGCCTCCATGCCGCCTGCCTTCTTGTTGTAGAAGGGAAGCACGTAGGCGCGTCCGAGCCCGTCCACGTTGGACGGCTCCAAACCAAGAGCGGAGCAGGTCATGAAGCAGGAGAGCACGCTTTGCGGCGAGCATTCCGCCAGTTTCGGCGTCTTGTTGATCGCGCTGACGCACATCTGATAGAGCCTGTCCGGGCTCATGTTGTTGCCGACCACGCTGGCGATACGCGGCCAGCTCTTCTTCATCAGCATTTGGAGGTTCTTCTTCGGCGTCATTTCGACCATCTGCCGGCCTTGCGCCTGCTGTGCGATAGCTCCCATTTTTATTGCTCCTTGTCTTCGATGGTTTTGAGTGCGAATTTGCGATAGGTGGTGGCCTTGACGGTGTATTCCTTGCGCGTCATCGCCTTGTAGGTGGCCTGCAGGTTGCCGCACCTGATGCCGGTGTGCGAGCCGATTCTTACGATGACCTGATCCTGCAGTGCCTTCTGCTCGTTTTTCAGCTCATTCGCGCGGTTGGCCGTGCTCTCGTATCTTGCGAGCAGGTCGTAGAGGTCATCGTCGGCGCTTTCGTCCACGATGTCCGGCGTTGGTTCCGGGAACGCCTTCTGCACGTCCGCACCGGTCAATTGCGGTGGAGTGCCAGAAGTGACGAAACGCCAGAAGTCGGCTGCGGCCTTGTCGATCGCGGCCATATCCTCCACGTCGGCTTCGAACGGAATCTCCACCGGCTCGTCGTCTCCGATGGCCGCGTACACATAGCCCCACGTCCATCCCGTTACAAGCGCGTAGAATTCGACCTGAGCCAAGTAGTATGGCGGGATTCGGAGGTTTCCGTCCTCGTCATGCCAGTCCCCCGCTCGACGATTACCCGCCGTCTTGATTTCGAGAATTCCAAAGCTCCCGTCCTCACCTTGCAGGATACCGTCGAGCGAGGCACGAAGATAGGGCTTCTCGCGGCTGATGAATTGCTTGTCGGTGCCGTCCGTGACGATCATTTCCGGATGCTGCGCGCGGAAACGCTTACGAAGCTCGTTTTCCAAGGCATTGCCCTTGACGATCGCCCACTTGTCGGAAATGTCCTCCGGTTCCACGCGGCCGGTCTTCTCAAGCCACAATTCGTAAGGCGTTTTGAAAGCGTTAAGGCCGAGGATCGTGCTCATGTCAGACCCGCCCACGCCGGCCTTACGACTCTTCAGCCACGCGAGATGACGTTCCGTCTTCTTGCATTGCTTGAAGCGCTCAATCTGATAGCGTTCCGTGTCCTTGAGTGGAATACGCTTCATTTTGCGTCCTTCGAGTAGTTGGCCTTGATGTCCATGAGCTCGCCGGTGAGCAATTTGGTGGCGAACTGGTAGACCACCTTGTCGTTGGCTTGGAATGCGGTGCGCTGTAAGGCGCTCACCGCGTCGAAGATGCCGGTCAAAGCGTTGGCGATGATGGTGCGTGGCTCTTCCGGCTTGGCTTCCTGCTGTTCCTGGACTGCGATGGTCATGATTGTCTCCTTCTTTTCAGTGTTTTCAGTGGGGTTGGTGGTTTTGGTGGTACGGTAGCGGCCTGTCTCAGGGTCTTTGCTGATTCGTCCTTCTTTGGCGAGGGCGAGCACGTGGTTGGCTATTGTGCTTTTGCTCTTGTGGAGCGAGTCGGCGATTTTCTGGATGGTCGGCACGTGGCCATTCGCGCAATAATCGGCGATGGTGTCGTAGACGGCCTCCCGCATTTCGGTATGCCGATTCGTGCTGGTGGCCTGCAATTTCGGCTTCTCCGGCTCCGACGCGGATAGCGCCTGATAGTCGGCCAGAGTATCCCCATGCGGCTTCTCCGGCTCTGGTGGCAGGTCTTGCTTGACGAGTCCGGCCTTCCGCAGGGCCCGCATTTCGTCACGGCTTAATCCAGCTTCGCCGGACTCGTCGTAAATGCTTTTGAGCTCTCGAAGCTCGTCAAGTGTGTACTCGTGTTTCAATGTTTTCCTTTCCTTAAGCGTTGAATCAGCGGATAGTTGTCTCGGATGAATTGGTCCACGTCGATGCCCTGCTCCGTCAAAGTCGGCTTGACGTAAGAGCCGACCATGAAGCCGCGCGACTCATACCGACCGGTCTGCCTGCTCCCTAGCACGAAGATGTGATCGTCGTGGTGTTGCCTCATCTGGCTACCGTCCTCCGGTATTTGTGCGCCTGCGCGAATCTTTCGGCGGCGTCGCGTGGATAGCGCACCAAGCGCCTGTCCTGCTTGCCTTCGGGCGGCTCGGCACCAAGCTTCACGTATTCGGGGCCGCGTCCGTAGCTGCGCCAATTCGCCAACGTGCCAAGCCGCACGCCAAGCAGGTCAGCCAATTCCGCAGGCGTGAGCAGATCACTCATGGTCGGCTGGCGGGCAGTAGCGGTCGATGAAGTACGTCTGGCCCTTGCCGGTCACCTTCGCGGTACGGTTGACGGTCACATGCCCGTCCGAATGCGTGATGGCCGTCTCCTTGATGCGGAACAGCCCCAAGTCCATGGCCTTCTGCGTTGGCACGTTGCGGTTGGAACCGGTCTTGCCCAAGTAGCCGTCCTGTCGAAGGATCTCGAAAAGGCGGTTCTGACCGATGTCCAAACCGTTCTGGCGCAGCATCTTCGCCAGTTCGCCGATGAGGCAGGTGCCGTCGCTTGCGGCCACGGCGTCCGCGAACCGGGCTTTCGGCTCCAGTTCCTTGATTTGCGTGTCCTGCGCGGCGATTCGACGCTTCTGTTCCTCCATGGTGCGTTGGCCGATCATCACGGCCTTCGCGAGGATGGTCATGTCATCATCCGCGTCCGTGGTGGGGATGTAGCCGCCTGTCTTGCGGATCTGCGGCAGCACCTCATGCGTCACCCAACGCTTGAACTCGTGAGCCTCGGGCTTACGGGAACCGAGCACGAGAACATACAGTCCGGCTTCGTTGACGATATTGGTCTCACCCTGACGCCCTAAGTTGAACTTAGACCGTTCGTCATCATCGAGACGATCAAGCGCCATACTCACGTTTGAGTGGCCGAGGATGTCGCATACGTCCTTGGCGACGAACCATGGTTCGCCATTCTCGTCGGTCAGTGTGCGCAGTGCCGCGCCCTTGAAGTCGAATCGTTGGATTTCAGTGCTCATACTGTTTCCTTTGCTTGTTGAGTTTGTGGTGCCCCACCCTGACGAGTGGATGGGGCTGAGTGGCTGGCATTGGAGTCGAACCGATGCCGTCCTTGGATTCCGAACGCCCCTTTGACTGTTGGAACACGACCTGAACGTGTTCGCTGTCGGTGGCGTGGCCGACGGTGACTGAAAACCGTCAGGCGGACTTGAAAGGGTTTGCAGGCACCGGAGTGCCTGCGTTTTTGATAGAGAGAGAAGAGATTGGAATCCGTGGGCTGGCGAACCGTCGCCCAGCCGAAGCCACGACAGAAGAGTGTGTATGTAAACGCCGTGGCGGATTTGTTGTTTGTCGATATTCAGTTATGGTTCCCGCCAGCCGACTGGTGAACGTGGATGTCCGCGAAAACATCACGGATTTGGTTTTGTTTTGTTGGACTGTCGGCTGGTGGGAAGTCTTTTAGTCGCGTGGCGCGAATCTGACGATCAGCCACAATGCGGTGGCGATGTACACGCCTTCCACCATGAGCGCGGCGGTGGTGCTGCCGCCATGCCATGTGAGCATGATGGTCAGGCTGGAGATGAGGCCGATGCTGACGATGGCGAAGAGGATGCGGCGGAGCGTGTAGTTCGGCTTCCGCGTCTTCTCCCGCTGGTCTTCGAGCCAGTAGTCGTGGTCGGTCATTTCGCCATCCTCCTTTCGGATAGTTCCTTCAAGATGCGGTTGCAGTCGCGGCGGATGTTCGCCAGGTCTGTCTGCGTGAGCAGGTATCGCGCGTGGCTGTCGCACGTGTCGATGGCGAGCTGGATGACGGCTGAATGGTCGCTGCGAGTGGTGCCGTCATCGAGGATTTTGAAGTAGAGGCTTCCATCCGTGGTGAGGCTCATCGTGTTCCTCCTATCGCGTCATAAAGGTGGTAGGCGAATGTTTCTGTGGTTTTGGCGTCCACTTCCGTGAGGATGGTCTTCCCGTCCTCGTGGAGTCTGACGAGTCTGGCGTCGTGTTCGCCGACTTGGATGGCGTAGCCGGTCAGACCGAGCATGATCGTCCGCGGGTCGAAGACCGTCTTCCGCTGTTCGGGCGGCGCTGGCGGGTCGAGTAGTTGTCCGCTCATTTCTGTGCTTCCTTGGCGATCGTGTCGATGATGACGTCCACGAGGTCGGTTACGTCGATGTCCATCGGTCCGGTGATGTGGCCCAGGAATCGGCTAGCGTCGATTTCATTCCACTGTCCCGCGTATTGCGGGCGAATCATGTCGCCATGCTCGGCGAATTCGTCGAAGACGGCTTCCACGCAGGCTTTGCGCAGTTCTCGGGTGTAGGTCTTGCTGTCCATCGGACGCTCCTTTGGTTGTGGATTTCAGGCTTTGAATTGCTTGATGCTGTCGATTGGCTGGATGAGGAGCATGAGCAGCTGCATGGAGTCCATGTCGAAGACCGGTGCGGCTTCTTCGATTTCCTTGATGCTTATCGAGATGCTTCCGTTGAGCCTTTGGTCGACGGTCTTGAGGGTGCATCCCCAAGCGTTTGCGAGGTCGGCACGCGTCTTGCTGCGTCTGGCGAGTTCCGCTTTGAGGTTTCTGCTGGCTGTTTCCGTCAGACCGGCCATTCATCCTCCTCGACTCCCTGCTTGGTGAGGCATGCGCGCCAGTCGTGCCAGCCGGGGCCGCGCATGTGGCCGCACGGGTAGTGGTCGGGGGTCTTGGTCTTCTTCGTGCTCAACATCTCGGTTTTCCTTTCGACACCTCTCAGTGTATTTAATTGACTACATTCGTGTATTCAATTACTTACATCTTCACAATTTGCACACAAAAAGGTATTTAATTGGCTATACTGGAGTTATGGGAAGTAAAGCAAACGAGATGACGCCACTAGCCACGCAGATCATGCGCGAGTGCGTCAGACTGCAAAAAGAAAGCGGCATGACGGTCGCAGAATTCGCCAAAGCTTGCGGTTTCAGCCGCGACTACTGGTACAAACACGCGAACCTCAGCCGCCCACTGACCTTGAGCGACCTTGAGCGCATCAGCGAAGTCACCGGCGTATCGCCAGGTGATATAGTGATCGACTCGCAACGCCACGCAATCGAGGAAACCGAGGCGAAGGCGCGGGCCGGCTTGACATTGGCTGCGTATGATGCGCCGGGCAAGCAGGAGGCGATCAATGGAGAGGCGGGGCCTGACTACGACGAGCCAGCCTGACCTGCCAATCAATCGGAACATGACATACGGTGACATGCGCAGGGCGATCATCCACCTGCCGGTCACCGTGTCCAGCGCCATACTGCCGAACGGACTATGGGGCTGCTACGACAACGAAACCCACGTCATCCTCATAGACCGGCGACTCACCTACACGGCGAAGCGCTGCACCCTCGTGCACGAACTGTTGCACTGGCGACATGGGGACGATGGGTGCTCGAACGATCGTTCGAAGCAGGAGCGACGCTGCCGCACGCAGACAGCGCTCCTATTGGTCAACCCTGCCGAGCTTGCACTGCTCGAACGCATGTACGAGTACGAATGGCAGATCGCGGACGAGCTCAACGTGACCACGCAGGTGTTGGAGGATTACCGGCGAACCATCACGCCGGCGTAGAATGTGCGTAATATTCTACAACTTGGAGAGGGGAAAGTTTATATATGAAGAAGACGATAGCTGCAACGCTGGCCGCAATGCTGACGATGACAATGGTGGCGTGCGGCGAGAACGACACAGCCAACGAAGAACAGGCAACGAATTCAGACAATCAGACGGACTCGCAGGAATATGCAAGCGGTGACTCTGATAACGGAGAAGACGGAACGCCAATCGCAAGCGGACTGTCCGGCTCATGCGATGGCGATTCTGAATTGATGCCGTCCGCCAGATTGGAAACCACAGGACAATACCTTGGAATCTCGATTGACGGTTACGATAAAGTCAAGGATTTGGCGGCCTCGCAGTTCTACGCCTACACGTTCCTCATCAAGAATCCCGGAGACGACGGCACTTGGTACCAGATAAACCTTGCTGATTATCTAGCTACAGAAGGAACAAAGCGTGAGATAACAAACCTAAAAACCAACGAGAGCGACACATACCCCGGTTGGACCACGTCAGACGACCAAACCGCATTCGAGACCAATATTCCAGACACGATGATGCACCAGGAGGAAGGGAACCTCACTTGGACATTGGCTCTTACCGTCGACGGAGAGGAGATGGCGCATTGCCCGGCAGACGGGGATGCGGATCTCAAATAAGCGAATAGGTTGAAGCCCCCATAAATGTGGGGGCTTTTTTATACTGCCTTATAAAAAGAATGTTAAAACTTGTAGAGCTTATATATGTGCAATTGCGATTGCACCAAACGTCTCTATTTTCTCTTTTGCAATTTTACTCGCTGTGCAATTTGACTTTTACTTTCGAGTGCAATTACAATGCGGTCATAAATGAAAAAGCCCCGACGCTGACCAGAGCAAATCGGGGCGACGGAAAACCAGCTAGATTCTCCATGCACCATTCTAAGGCAAAGCATGGAGGGAAAGACATGGAAGACATGGGATACCAGAACACGCAAGCCCTTTACGACCTAAACCGCACCGGACGCCTCGCCAAGAAGCGCGGAGACAACCTGACCTGCTATACCACTGCGCAACTCGCAATCTCCTTCATGTGCTCCATGACCTACGACTGGGACCGCGAACGCAACCAGCCACCCGAGAAGCTGCGCAAGGTCAACGCGCCATGCCGCTACTACACGCTCGGCTGGCGTGCCATCGCCGACGCATTCGGAATGATTCTGCTCACGCCGGAACAGTCCATGGGCGAGAATGCCGATAAGGAGATGAAGAAGCGCGAGAACACAGTCAAGACGAACATCAGCAACGCTTGGCTGTTCCTTCAGGAGCGTGGCGTGACAAAGAAGCTGGAACCCGCTTCGCTCGGCAAGAACGCGGGCTTCCTGCTGCTGCTTGGCGACGACGAGGAGAATCTGGCGGTGGAACGATGGGCGCGGCGATGTTTGAACCTGCCCATGGTCTGGTAGACGCACGCGCACACGACAGAAAGCCCCGCAGGCTGCGGGGCTTCGTACAACACGGCAACAACACGCGCCTAGAAATCCTCTTCCCGCGAATACCTCTCCATCAACGACAACGCCTCGTTCTCAAACCTCGCCTCATCCATGTCGTAATCCTTATGCCGCGCGGCAACCAAAGGAACCAGAACCATGGACGACTCCACGACACCGAACCACAACCGAGGCCACTGCGCCATCCGAAGCTTCGACCCAGCCACAGCAACCGAGAACTTCCACACCTCATACGTGTCGGCCACCGTCACACGATGCAACAGCTTCCCCGGCCTCACCGGCTCCACTCTCGTCATCGGACAGAACCGGTCGCCAAGAAGCTTCATGGCGCGTTTCATATCATCGCCGAAACCACGATAATCCTTGCTGATCCGCTTGACGGCCTTGGAACAGTAACCCCTATCGTCACATTGCATCGGAGAAATCCGTCTCCCTGTAGAAGGCGAGTTCGAAAGGAATGCTCTCTCTCTCCCCAACGGCCCTCCACGGAGCCTCGCCATGCGACCGAAGCTCCAGATCACGCCCGCTCGACGCCCCGTAATGACGGATGACACGTTCGAGGATGCGCTTGTCATCCTCATCGAAGACGCTCATATCCGGTTTGACGTCTGAGGAATACACCGTGGTGGGACGGTACATGTTGTCATATTCCTGTATTTCCTTGACGTTGATTCTGCCTTGCCGGCGCATGCGTTCCACCACGTCCTGGAATTGGTCAGGCACTGGCCCCATGGGGCGATGCCTGTATGAATCCCCGGTGATCGTCTCCATGGATTCCTTGTATTCGAACCGGTCGAAGTCCACGTAGTAGAGGAGTTTCGCCAGTTTCTTCTTGCCGTGAATCATCCCATCTCGCATGTTGGCGATCAGATAGAGGATGACGTTCTCGTATTTCCGCTCGTTGATGGCCATGACGTTCACCTCCCGCTCCTCTAATGAAAATAGTACAATCAGATAAAAATACTCGCAAGAGTGGATTACCGCAAATCCAAATCGCGTGTCTTCATTATAGGCATGGCGGGGCCGCTTCCTTTTCCTGAATCCCTGAAACCATCTCTTAATTCAGATTCACCACTGGATTCCAGAGGTCCACCGATGATCTGGTGATTCCGTGCCCACATTTTGCCCACGTTTTATAGAGAAATGACGTGATTTGGAGTGAATTGGAGTGAAATAGAAAAGCCGGAAAACCGTTGGAGAATAAAGGAAAACCGCCATTTCTGGCGGTTTCCAAAAGTGCCTCCAGCGGGACTCGAACCCACAGGAGAAAAGCTTCAGACACTTGCCGTTTCAACGGTTCCATCAATGCCTTGCGTCGCTTTTGCCCACATTTTGCCCACATTCTGCGAAAAGAGCAAACCGCCCATTCTCTCCGACAAATCGTCCAGATCATCGTCGAAAAGGTCGGCATACACGTCGAGCGTCATGGCGGCGGACTTGTGCCCCAATTGCCTTTGCACGGTCTTGACATTAGCGCCGGACTGCACCATGAGCGAAGCGGCGGTATGCCGCAGATCGTGAATCGTCATGTGGCCACGCCCCACGCCCGCGCGGCGAAGCGCCACCGCGAACCACCCATCGTGCCGCGTCGGATTCCAGCCGTTGCCCATCGGTTCGTCCAGAGGCTCGCCGGGAGCGGTGAAAAGAAAATCGGACGGCTCGCGCCCCTCGCATTGCTTGGCGAGCAGCGGACGCAACACCAGGGGGAACATCACCGAGCGTCCATCATGGGTCTTCGGGTCGGTCTCCACCATCCTGCTGGAAAGACGCGTGATGCTCCTATATATATGCAGCCGACAGCGTTGCAGATCGACATCCTCGACACGGAGCGCCACGAGCTCGCCCCACCTCATGCCGCACAGGCCCAAGGTCAGCACGATCGGCTCACGCCACCCGCACTGCATCGCCACACGAGACAATTCATCGGCCGACAGATAGACATGCTTCCGCACCTGCTTGCGCGGCAGCTCGATGCCATCGCATGGATTGTCGTGGATGCACCGATCGGCCTTTGCCCTCTCCATGAGGCTGCGAAGCAGATTCTCGGCGCGAATCGTCACCGACGCGCTGCGCCTGCCAGCCAGATCGGTGACCCACCGCTGCACCTCGTCCCTTGTGATGGACTGGACTTCGCGTACTCCCCATTGAGGCATGACATGCGCGCGCCAAGCATCCTCCAATGACTTGATGTAGCTTGGTTTGGCCTTGGTCTTTTTTGCGGCCAGCCATGGCTCCCAGAAGTCTTCGACCAAGCGTCTTCCGGCCTGTGGGTCGATGTAAGCTCCGACGCTTTTCGCTGTGGTCACATTGGCCGCTCCCCACGCATCGGCGTCCATCTTGCGCTTGAAGCCACGCCTTCCGGTGGACGACCCGTCGGGCTTGCGGTAGCGCACCTCGTATCTTTTCCCGGCTTTGGTCTCATATTGGCGGATTGTGTAGGCCATGCTCGCCCCTTCGTTTGCGTGGCATCAAGTCTATCAATCCGTTGATTTTTTTCTCTGTTTTTTGTGTTTCGGCTTGCATTACTTTATTTACTGTGCTAATATAGTTTATATCAAGGAAAGGAGGTGAACATGACACCATCGGAGATCATCACCAGCATCTCGCTTCTCGTCGCGAGCCTCGCGGCCCTCATCAAAGCAGTGACCGGACTCATCAAGGAGATGAGACGGAAACCGAAGAAGAGGAAGTGAGCAAGGGTTCCGGCCAGACCTAGGGGCCGGAACCCCATATCTCCGATTATGCCATGGGACATCATGAGAACGGAATCGATAGTCAGCGCGGTGTTCGCGCTCGGAACCGCCGCCAGCGCATGGTTCGGCTGGCCGTTCGCGCTCACCGCCGGATGCGCCGTCGTCAGCGCCGTCTTCGCGCTCATCGCCGGAAGGAAGGACTGACATGACCATCAAATACCTGAGCGTCACCGACGTGTCCAAGCGCCTCGGCATCAGCACCGCCGCCGTCAGCGCCTACAAGCTCCCCCAACCGGACGCCACCATCGGACGCACGCGCGGCTGGCTCCCCGACACCATCGACCAATGGAACGCCAACCGTCCGGGCCGAGGCGTCGGCGGCGGACGCCCACGCAAAAACAAGACTGAATAACAGGAAAAGCCCCTCCCCCAGCAATGCTGAGAGAGGGGCGATGTTTAACCGAGTTTTCCGATGATCTGTTTTTCTTTGTCGTTGAGAGGCCATACGGTCACATCCTCTGCGGCCTTCAGTTCCGCGGCCTTCAGTTCCGCGGCCTTCAGTTCCGCGGCCTTCAGTTCCGCGGCCTTGTTCTCGCTCAGGAGATAGCCGCCGCCGTAGATGGCCTTCCTCACCGCCTTCTGCGAGTCAAGCGCCCGCGTGAACGCCACATCCGAAGCCTTGACGCGAAAGTCCACGCCGGCATTGCCGACCTTATTAAGCCGTGTGACGGTCAACAATTCCGGCGGATACGCATACTTCGGCGGATGTTTCCTGCTTTCGCGCCTGACTCGTTTCACCGTATCGTTGACCAGCTTCGTCAGATCCGGCGCGGTGCGAATCAGGTCATCGCCGAAACTCGTCACGAAGCTGGTGTTGACGATAGCGCCGTTGGCGTATTCGATCGCGCAATCAGTGACCAGCATATGCGCGCCGTTGCGCGACGTGCTGCTGAAAATCGTGAGGTTCGGAGCGAACAGGAAGAACGGAATATCACGGTCACGGTAGCACGCGCATATCTTCGACAGAATCGAGAACGGCGGATTATCCACCACCACCTTGCCGTCCGAATAGTCGAAACTCTCGTAGTCGCCGCCAGGGTAGAAGGGACGCACCACCTTGCTGGGGTCGATGCCATACTCACGGCATGCCCAGTCCTTTATCGCCTCATATATTTCGGGGGGGGTGTAGCAGTCGTCCGTGGTCTTCTTTGGTTTGAATTTCTCCACGAACGCACCGTAATCGTCAATCGTCTGCTGTCTGATGCCCATTTTGAAAGTCCTAAAAATAAGGCCCCTCCTCCATGATGGAGAAGGGGCAAATGTTAAAAAACGGGTGTAAAAAATTCCACGGACGCTACAGTGCCGCAAATTTTTCCACACCCGAAGTTGATTTTCCGGCGCGAGGTTGAGTCCCACACCCGAAAATCAATCACGGTCAGGCGTTGCGCAGCGGATTGTAGGCCACGCCGAAACCGGACGCGACGACACCGGCGGCAGTGGAAATGAAACCGCCAACCTGTGCATCACCGAACATCATGAAACCCAAACCGACGATGGACGCGGCCAGAGAGGCCACGTAGATGCCGGTCCTGACCGCATCGTTGAACACCGGCCTGTACGCGTCCGGCTGCTGGTTGTCCTGACCGTCCTCGCGTTCGTTGGTCAGATTATTGACTGTGGTCTCCAAAGTCGTCGGCGCTGCATGTTGAGCCATATCAAACCTCCTTAGAATCGGTTTTGATTGAGTGCCGTCTGCAATGCGCGCGCGGTACCAGGGCCGAATGAAGCATCCTGAGCCAGGCCATAGTGCGCTTGGATGGCGCGAATGGTGGCCGGGCCGAGCAGTCCATCCACACCGCAGCCCAAGCGGCGCTGCACGGCGCGAATCAGATCACTGCCACCATTGCCGTATCGGACCACGCTTGAATCGATTGCGGGACGCGCGTAGGTGCGCCCATCAGGCACCTGCTGGCCACTGATGATGCCGTCCACGGTGGTGCCCATGACCTGCTGCCATCGGCGTACCGTGGCGGGCCCCACATTGCCATCCACAGCGATAGCACCGGAATTGGAGGCTGGAGCGGAAGACTGGGCGCCCTGGTATCGCAAATAGCAGTTCCACGGATAGTTGTAGTAGGCGCGGATGTTGGTTTCGCGTCCGGTCTGGTCGCCCGCCCTGCCGTATGCGGTGCCGCGCTCCGAGATGCTTGCCTGTGCGAGCTTGCCGCCGCCAAGACAGACGGCCACGTGGTGCACGTCGTTAAGCAGGATGTCGCCAGCCTGCGGATTGCCATTCGCGGGCAGACGAGCCCAACCGCGACGGGTCAGATTGTCGCTCAGATTGCCGGTGTAAGTGGCCGAGCCGGTGTCGAAGCCAGCCTCCTTGAGACAGTGGATGACAAGGGACGAGCAGTCGCAGTTGCCCGCCGAAGCGTTGAAATTCCAACGGTCGGACTGGCTGTAGCCGAGATTGGCCACGGCGCACCAGTAACGCATGCGATCAATCAAAGTCTGCACGCTAGCCATGTCACGCCTCCAATCCCTCTACGGCCTTGGCCGCGTCCTCCTCGGACACGACCTGAATGGTTTCGGGCGGCATCGAATCGCCCTGCGGTGTCATTTCCGGCGTCATGGTCACATCGTCCATGACGGCCTCCTTCCCGCCCCTCGCGGGGCAATAGAAAAGGCCACCTCCGAAGAGATGGCCTTGCGGTTGTGAAAATCGATGTCAGCGCTTGTGCGCGCCGTGGTTGAAAATGATGATGAGTGCGAGGAGCAATAGGTAGGTGCCGCCCGCGATCATGAGACGCATCATTGCCGGTCCTCCAAGTATTTTTCGGCGGCTGAGATGATCCAACACTGCGCGTCGAGTTTTTCGAGTTTGGCGAGTTCGTATCGGACTGCTTCGGAATGGTCGTGGCTTTGGTCGCCGTAGATGAGACTGATGAGCGTGTTTTTTATCGTGTCCCTGCACAATTCGTCCAGCCGATCGTCAAACCGCTCACTGCGTTCGCCGAGCTGCCTCGTCTTAGCGAAATGCTGGGAAAGCGGCGAATCGTAGGGCAGGCGTTCCGGCCTGACGTGCGAGTACAGGCTGGTAGCCAACGCATCCAAAGCGCCCGGCCAGACTTTAAGGCCGAGCGTGATGAGCGCGCACGCGCCACCCACACCCCCGAAACCAGCTAGAAAATTCTGCAGCACACCAAACCTCATTTGACTTTGAGAAAAAAGACAAGCCGACGCGGACTAGCACCTGACGGAGCAGACAGGATATTGCCGTTCGCGTCAAAGATCGGATCGTTGAAATTCATGACTACATTGCCGGCGTTTATCCAATCGTCGCCCAACGCCGCCCAGAACGCTTTCAAATTCGCGCGCGAATTGTTAGGACAGGAGATCAGCGTGCCGACCGGCAGGCTCATTCCGCCTGCATCATCGCCCTTGGGGCCTTTCAAGTTCCCGACATTGGACCATGCCATATTCCACCCCTCCTAGGCGTTGAAGGCGTACACGCTGCCGGTATCGAGGTCAAGATAGAGTGAGCCGACCGGCTGGCCGGTCGATGTCGGAACGCCGTGGCCGTAGGTCCAGCCGAGACCGTTCACGCCGTTCGTGCCGTCCTTGCCATTGGTGCCGGGTTCGCCCTTATCGCCCTTCGGCCCCTGGATGGTGCCGACATTCTTCCAGCACGCGCCGACCGTATCCCACACGTACAGGGCGCCGTGAAGCAGATAGGCGTCGCCCGCATTGCCCGTCGCGTGTTCGGCCTTCAACGCTTCGAGGGAATCGTACGAGCCGAGAATGGTGACTCCGGTACCGTCCTTGCCGGGCGCTCCGTCCGTGCCCTTCTCGCCCTGCGGCCCCTTGAAGCTCACGCCGCCGATGACATTGGACACGTGGACGGTTGTTTCGTTGACGATGGAAGTGATCGTGAACAGGCTTCCATTGTTGTCGGAGATCAGATCCCCGACCGTCATCGGCGCGGATGGCGAGAGCACGCTCGTCGCCACATCGCTGTTGCTTGAGATATTGATATTGGCGACGTGCAGGCTCGTGCCCGCATCCCCCTTCGCTCCGTTCGTACCCGGATCGCCCTTTGGCCCTTTAAGGTTGCCGCCAGTCGCTTGCCATGCCATTTTGCAATTCCTCCTTGGAAATCGAATCATTTATTTTGTGAGATGTGAGATGTGAGATGTGAGATGATTTAGAGCCGGAGCTGATACACGTCGCCGGTCTCAAGGTCGAGGTAAGTATCGCCGACGATGCCTTGCGTCAGGTCGGACGGCCTGCCCATGCCGCTGAGGAAACTCGCGCCACGCTCGCCCTTGCCGCCGAGCGTCACGCCGGTGTCCACGCCGAAAACCACGTCCGAATCGACAAGACCGGTAATCATCCACACCCTGCCGGTCGAATCCACGCACGTGTCGCCGACCGTCACATTGTCTGACGGTTTCAGACTGGCGGCGGGCACGTGCGCGTCCAACGTGATGACGCCGGAATGCACGCGCATGCTGTGCACAAGACCGCCCGACGTGGCGGACGAGGCCCATGACGCCTCGCCAAGCGTCGCGTAATCCAGCGTCTGCACGCTGTCCGGCACGATCACGTGCCGCACGTGCGTGTAACCGGCGACCTGCTCGCGGATGGTCCAGCACCAGTCCCTGCCGGTCGGCTGCAGCGACACGACCAGATCGCCGCCATCCTCGGGCAGACGCGCCACGAACGGCAGCGGCAGCATGATGCTCTCGTCCTTTTGGACGACGCGGCTCGTCGGAGAGCAGACCACCAGTCCACGTGGAGATGAGCCGCCGTCAGTCAGACCGTCCGGCCTGCGGAAACGGAATCGTATCCTCGTCATTGTTCCTCCTTGCCGAATGATTCCGGCATGATGTCGCCGCGCAGCTCGTCCGGCAGATGCGGTTTCGGATGCCGCTCAAGAAAGTCGGGGTCGACGATCTCGCAGAACTGCTGAAGCCAATGGAACAGACGGCGCGTGTACTCCGCCAACGCGAAATACTTGCGCTGACGGACCTCCAAGTGCTGGATCTGCTCCTCCTGCGACTCCACCTGCTCTCGCAATGGCTTTATGACGGAATCGGTCAGGATGTCGCAGGCTTTCGCGGCGATGTCGGCAGTGTCCTTGCGACGGCTGGAGATCGCGCCGATGATGGCGCCCACTCCACCGCTTCCCACCAAGGCGACGAGCAGCGACGTCCAAAATTCCGTGTTCGAGAGATCAAACGGCGGCATCGGCTCCCCCATGGGTCGAGCCTCTTCGACTGCCGTTCCCGGGCCGTCCGGTCGGCACCGCATGCGCCAGTCCGCCACCCAAGTCCGCGACGCCATCCGCGCTTGGATGGCCGAAATCGAAATTAATCTGAGTCAACATAACCTCCTCAAAACAGGAATACGGAACAATAGGAAAACCCACACACACGCCCATCCAACGGCACCACGACGATGTGTGGGATTATTCAACAGAATTGGAAAGGAACCAATGCTTTTCGGCACATTCGCAACCACCGTTTGGAAACCCTCATGCGTGAAACTCCGCGAATGCACTCTAGTGGGATATGAAAGCGCCCTGAACCGTCATATCCTCCCGCAATGGAGCGGAAGGGACATGGACTCGATCACGGTGGCGGACATCGAATCATGGTTGGACTCCTTCGACAAACCGGGAGCGGCACGTAAGGCGTGGGCGGTGTTCCGCTCGATACTCCGACTCGCCTACCGGCGCGGCGTCACAGACAATGACGTGACCAGACGTGAAATCCGACTCCCCCACTTGCGCCATTACGAGCCGCAGGTACTGACCGCGCCGGAAGTACGACGCCTGTTGAAAGGCTTCTACGGGCATCCATTGGAGGCATGGTTGCTTGTCTCCGTATGTGCCGGATTGCGCCGCTGCGAGTCGGTCGGCCTGGAATGGGCCGACTTGGATTTACGTCGCGGCACCGTCACTGTGAAAAGGTCGGTGCAGTGGGTCGCGGGCCATGAGACCGTCACCGAACCGAAGACCGACCTGAGCCGACGAACCGTCGCATTGCCACGGTTCGCGGTCAAACGATTGGCGGAACTACGCCACGGCACGAAGACCGGCCGACTGGTCGGCAGTCTGAACGCGAACCAAGTGGCAAACCACTACCGCAGCTGGTGCAAGCGCATGAAACTGCCCTGCGTGCCGCCACGCAACCTACGCCACACGTTCGGCACGTTGGCAATCAAGGCCGGAACCGACATCAGCGTGGTCGCACGGCAGCTCGGACACTCCGACATCCAAACCACCGCACGGTATTACCTCAAGCCTGATCTGAGCGTCCTCAAGGACATGCAGAAAGCATGGCAGAAACTCATATTGACCTGCTGATAGCATTCCGTAACCC
>ERZ1024431.34-NODE-34-length-22667-cov-27.688838_pt1 | contig 22667 bp, 28 predicted proteins | sample MGYA00520782_ERZ1024431 | MGnify/ENA primary metagenome ERZ1024431 (study PRJEB33242, sample SAMEA3444288) | Homo sapiens | biome: Host associated; feature: Gastrointestinal tract; material: Stool | place: Uganda | collected 2011-01-01 ...
GCGACCACCGAGATCTACACTCTTTCCCTACACGACGCTCTTCCGATCTACAGTAGTATTGGAAATACCGAACATTTCAGCCCATTCTTTCTGATTATACCCAGCGTTCACACGAACCGCTTCTAATGAAATCTTTGGCATTTGTTCATCTCCTTTCTTAACTTCTGAACTCATTATAATTCAATTCAATTGAATTGTCAACACCAAAATTCAAAATAATTGAATTTGCTATTGAATTTATTATAAATATGATGTACAATACAAATGTAAGGAGGAAAAGAACCATGACAACTGAAGAACAGAAAAGAATCTTCTCGAACAATCTAAACAAGTACATTTCAATAAGCGGAAAGCAACAAAAAGAAGTTGCAGAAGCAGTCGGAACAAATCCATCCACCTTTAATATGTGGTGTAAAGGCAACTCAATGCCAGGGACTGGAAAAATCAGAGCTTTGGCGGATTATTTCCGAATAGGAATGACAGACTTAACAGATTTGAAGGAAAAGCAAGACCCGGATATTGAATTTGGAAATGTAGTAACAAAAATCGAGCAGTCAGATCCTCGTTTCAAAAAGATTATTCTTGAATACGATAATCTGCCGCCCGACAAAAAAGATTTGTTATGTGATTTTTTTGAGAAGTTTATTTTCTAGTGCGTAAGGGTAGGAATTATTTTCCTGCCCTTTCTTCCTTATATGCCCTTTTTACACATCCATAAATAAATTTTATCATTGTTTCACTATGTATTTTCTGTATCATCTCAATAATTTCCTTTTTGTAATCCATATATCCGTCCCTCCCAATATCGCACAATAAGAACATTTGTTCTCTTTTATTACATTATACCATTTTTTCAGCGATATAGAACGGACTGGATCATACTTCTTGCCCTCTGCTTGAAGAGCGCACCTTCTTTCTGCTTGGAACGTGCCAGGAATACGTGATAGGCGGCTTCCTCTGATTTGTTACCGTTCGCCGCTATCATAAACACTGGTGTTCTGTGCACGATTGCATATATAGGTTTCTGATTATGTATGATTTTTTGATTGTCAACATTGTGCTTGATGACTACCTCCGATTCATTTGGATGTATAGCATCCTCCGATATCGGCGTGTGTATTGCTAGAAACATCATAACGGCAAACAGGCACAATATGAGTAGCTTTTTTATAACTTTCATATATTCCCTCCCAAGGTGATTTTTATTATACTCTTGATATAGCAATTATACAATTCTTAATACTGCACAAAATTCGAGAAGTTTTCTACGAATTTAGACATCGTTCGACATTCTTCAACATATTTAGACATAATTATTATGTTTTATTTTGAAATATAATATTTTATTTATTTTTCTATTGTGGTACAATCAGATAAACTAAACAATATATGGAGGATTTTTTATGGAAAAGACAAAGAAATGCAAGTATTGTAAGACAGAAATTCCGGCAGATGCTAAAGTGTGTCCACAATGCAGAAGGAAATTAAAAGGCGGTAAACTTAAATGGGTTATTCTTATAATCCTTATCTGGGCAATAATTGGAGCGGTTGCAGGTGAAAATGATTCTAAAAATAGTACAACCGCTTCTACCTCTTCTAATAGTTCTGAGAAAAAAGAAGAAGTTTCTACAATTGAATATACTTCTGTATCCGTCAATGATATGATGGCTGATCTTGAAAATAATGCTCTTGGTGCTTCTGATAAATACAAAGACCAATATCTTGAAATTACTGGAAGACTTGGTGTTATTGATTCATCTGGAAAATATATTTCTCTTTACCCAGATGATGAATTCGCATTAATAGGGGTTCAGTGCTATATCAAAAATGATGAACAGAAATCAAAAGTATCTGCTATGAAAAAAGGAGACACAGTAACATTAAAAGGAAAATGTACAAATGTAGGAGAAGTCCTTGGATATTCCTTGGATATTGAAGAAATAAAGTAAAATAAAAACCGCCCCGGTGCTGGTAACACTGGAGCGGTAGGAATCTCCGAAGAGATACCAATCTTTAGCAGGAATATTGTATCATCTTCGGGGCAGTCGCACAAGCCAGAAAGTTTGTTCGACTGTTATTTTATACCTACACTCTCACCAAACAGAAAGAAGGAATAAAATGGCGAAGAAGAAAAGAAAGAAATATCCAAATTTACCAGCTGGTTTCGGTACGATCAGATACCTGGGCGCTGGCCGGAGAAATTGTTTTGCAGTACATCCCCCGTCAGTGCTTGACGAGTTTGGCAAAATGGTACGTCCCCCGGCGCTCTGCTACGTGGACGACTATGTAAAGGGCTTTGCCGTTCTCACAGCCTATAAAGCTGGTACATACAAGCCAGGAATGGAGCGTGAATTAGAGGTTTCCCCTACAGCGGACGTAGATACCCTTATAAGCCGCATTGTGGCAGACTACAATACAATTAAGGGCGTGGAGGATAAGCACCCGGAAATAAAGAAATTGACGTTCTCAGAGGTATATGAGCAATTTTGGGAATGGAAATTTTCAGACGGGAAACTATCAAAATCTTCAAAGCAGAGCTATGCTGCTGCGTTTAAGAATTGCAGAGAGCTTCATGAGCGTATTTTTGAAGATCTGAAAGCCCCTGACTTGCAGGCAATAATAGATAATTGTCCGCTAAAACACGCCAGCATCGAAATGATCCTTGTTTTGTTCAAACAAATGTATAAATATGCTATTTTTGCTGAAATTGTGTCTGACAATAAATCTCAATATCTTCGCATTACTGCGGATGAAGATGATCAGCACGGAACACCTTTTTCGGAATCTGACCTGAAAATACTCTGGCAGCATTCTTCCGATCCGGAAGTGCAAATGGTCCTAATTATGTGCTATAGTGGCTGGAGAATTAATGAGCTTACAAGTCTGGAGATTAATTTGAGGGAAAAATATTTCTGCGGAGGATTAAAGACAGAAGCTGGGAAAAATAGAATTGTTCCGATCCATTCGGCTATTTTTGAATTTGTGAAAAATAGAATAGATGCACATGGAACATTAATCCCATACACAACTAACCATTACCGCTCAGGTTATTTTTATCCAACATTGGAAAAATTGGGATTATCTGGAAACCCATTACATACACCGCATGATTGCAGGCATACTTTTTCAGCATTATGTGAAAAATATAATGTAAAAGAAAACGACAGAAAAAGGATGATGGGACATTCATTCAAGGGTGATGTTACGAACGCTGTATACGGACATAGAACGATGGAAGAACTTCGAGAAGAAATAGAAAAGATACAAGTTCCATTTGTGACTATTTGTGACTAATTGATACGTTTTTTCAATGCATAAAACATCATAAAATAATATATGAGATTGCATGAAACCCTTGTAAATACTGGAAAAATCAAGAATATAAAACAAATTTCAAATTCGATATTACTTAAATATTTGTTGATTCTGATTTTTTCGTCCATGTGCACATTATACTGGTTTTATAAGGTTTTTGCAAGTTCGTAAAATATACGTTGTGACTACCTTGTGACTACTTAAATTAATATGAAACCCGAAGAGATACAATATTTCTATATAAAAAACGCCCCCAGGCTGCAACTCCTGGGGGAATTTCTTACTGCTTCTTAACATACTTTGCAGATACAAAGCCATAATACTTTCCAGCGATGCGGATATAATACCAATTGCTATCATCATTGGCTTTCTGGGTATAATTCATAACTTCTACTTCGTTGCCCTGGTTAAGAGTTGGATATTTTTTGATGTTCGGGTACTCAGTTCCAGCCCAGGTACGCACATTAAGCACAGTGGCGGTTACATTTCCCTTGAAAAGTACCTGTGTCTTATCCTGTTTTCCTTTAATGGTAGCGGATGTGGAGCCGACCTCCTTTGCCAGGTATCCAGTCCAGATCCAGCCAATACCGATTCCATCAGCCTTGACGTGTGTCCATTTTCCGTTTGTCTTTCCGTCAATTTCAACAACGGTTCCTTTATTGATTGAACCCATAACGTAACCATTCGGTGTTTCACGGACATACAGATCATTCACGGTTGCTACTCTGGTTCCTGTTTTTTTCCAGGTTGTGGTATCCTCGTAGGATTCCCAATCAATCCATACATAACCATCAATAGATGGATCATTGATAGCATAAGTTTTGTTACGGACTGCTCCTCCGTTGGCTACTACTCCTGGAGCACTGGAAGTATTTCCCTCATTTGTGTTAATGTTGGAACTGGTTAAACTCTGTACATTTCCAATATGGGAGCCATTTCGGAAAATCGGAAGTGCACCAAGTTTTGGAGTGGTATGCCATGTGCCCTGTTTTTTTGACCAGTTTTTTACGCTCTGACAGTTATAAAAACCACCACCCATGATTTTGAGGGCATTTGTGATTCCAATTACTTTTACCAGCTTCCAAAACTGGTACTCTGCACACCACGGCTGCCCCTGGCATCCTGGTTGTCCCCATGAGTTTACATCTCTTGCAAATTTAGTGTAATTGTTATATCCTGCATTTTTCTTAAAATCATCCAGATAGGCATCACTTTTCTTTTCCAGATATCCTCCATCTGCAGCATACTGATCACCGAGGTTAAGAAATTCCTGTAATTTGCTCATTATATCATTCCTTTCATATTTGTTAAGTCTATGATATCTTCTCCTCGAATAAATTACATCCCCCACTTTAAGCCACAGACTTACGATGATTTCTTTTAACGTCCTCATCACAGGTTTTTGCGTACACCATTGTTGTGTTTACATTTGCGTGTCCCAGCATTCTCTGTACATCTGTTATTGGGGTATCTTTTCGGAGCATATCTGTGGCAACTGTGTGGCGGAAGAGGTGAGGGAACAAATCTCTGCCTATTCCAGATCGTTTTCCAAGGTTCCTGATTACTCTTTCAATAGCTTCCTTTTTTAGTCCATTGTGTGGTTTTCTTTCCGATACAAACAAGTATTCAGATTGATCAGTTCTTGTGTTAAGATATTCTTTTAAATATAGGATAGACTTTGCGCTCAAATAGGAAGTTCTATATTTACTGCCTTTCCCAAATAATGTCACTTCTCCTTTTTCGAAACTTACATCTGATATTTTTATATTGCATGCTTCTGTTACTCGCGCCCCTGTGCTGTACAGAAACTCCACAAGAGCTTTTTCCCGGATTGTTTTACAGGCTATTCTTACTTTTTCTAGTTCAATGGAAGTAAGGCCTTCTCTTTCTTTCCTCTGATATTTAATTTTTTTGATGGATCTACATGGATTTTTCTCAATATATCCTTCGTCAGCTGCCCAGGTAAAAAATGCGTGAATAGCAGCCCTACGACTATCAAGGGTGCGATCACTTATGTTTCGTTGCTTTTGTACCTGATATAGATATACTCTTATATCATTTGCTGTGATCTCTTCAAATTCTTTGTTTACTGTAAAAAAGAAGTCGTCCAGATAAAGATTGTACTGTTCCAATGTTCTTTCACTTAATCCTTCTATTTTTCTGCTCACGAAATATATTTTGTAACATTCCGGAAGATATCCGGTGTATACTCCTACTTCCGTTTCTCTTTGGCTCAGATCATAGTTTTCTACGTATAGGAAAAGCTCGTTCTGAACTATCTTCAGGGCTTCTTCTGGAATCTTGTCGTACAGGTTGGTGATGAATTTGTGAACGAATTGATCTTTATCCATAAAAATACCCTCCTTTTGGGTTCACAAAGGGAAGGCATTATGCTATAATAATACCGTACCCTTTGTGGTGCTTGGAGTTGGACTTTTTGTTTTGCAGACTGGGAGTCCAGCTCCTTTTTCATGCTTTTTTGATTGTTATTTTCTCTTCATCACATTCGAGAATTACTTTTCGATCTTCTTTCGTAACTCCAATCATTCGGACGGCTTCAGCTGGAAGGGATACTTTGTAATTGACAGATTCTTTTCCAGCGTTACCGCCGACTTTGTTTATCATGATGTTCCTTTCTACTTTTATTAATCTCACCCCCTATAGTGCTTGTGAGATTATTATATACTATTGGTGTCCAATAGTCAACAAGGAGATTAATTGCTTCGCTAAAGCCTCCATCATTTTATGTAAACGTCACCCATAAGGTAGTTAACGTGCAAGTAGTATATTGTCGAATCGCTTGAATTTTCGATAATCACACTTTTTTCACCGACCTTTGTGTTTACTTTGATAGTAAATTTAATGTCATGCCACATTTTAATCGGAATAACGTATTCCCATGGGAACGGAAGTGTGGCAACTGTCATTGATACCGAAGCACTTGGATAATTAGAACGCAATAAAACTGGATAGGTGTCGGAATTTGAAAAATCTACAATGATATCTTCTGATTCCGATGCTGGAATATTAAATCCCTTGAAATTGCTTGTATTAAATGGTTGGTTAATAAAGCGACCCTGATATAATAAAGCGTTTAAATAAATTTCACGATAAGACCCGATATCAACGTATGGTATAACTTCGTTGCAATGGTAAATGGCATCACCAATAAATTTAGATCTCGCCATAGCACCGTATATTTCAACTATGTTGGTTATTAATGACTCCCACCGACTGTTTTGATTGTCGATTTTCATGTAATAGCCATCAATCGGCTCATTTGTGCGGCAATCAAATAATTTAATACCATTATAATTATGTCCATCGGCTTTTATATAGATTCCATTTTCTGGACCCTCAATGTGGCATCTATTAAATGTTAATCTTGAAATTTCTGTATTCGTTGCATCTTCTGGCATTTCGCAATAAAAAGCATGCGTTCCACCCGAAAAATTGATTCCACGTATAACATTTTCGTTTAGCCATCCCGTGCTATAAACATAAATGCAATTCGTTTTGCAATTTAATGTTTTTGCAGTAAGTCGCATATCAGCCACGTAACCATAATTCCCGTTTTTAGGATAAAACGCTAAGCATCCACCATTATCCGCATAAATTGATCCAAATGTAATATTGCCACTCACCCTTCCTATTTTTTTACCGTCCGCAGTACTGTCACAAGTAAATTGAAATGCATATTGCTTGCCTGTATATATTATTTTCCCCAGCAGCGTTATATCTTGAGATAATTTTTTTATAACAACACTAGATGTAATTAAATATTTTTTTGACTCATCTATAGCATACACCATTCTTCCGCTATCAAACATCTTCTGAATAGCGTTTGTATCATCCTTAACCCCATTCCCAACCGCCCCAAACATCTCTGGTGTAACATACTCCTTTTTAATCCAAAGCAAAAACTCTGCACTTATTTTTTGTTCTCCAATTACTCCATCTTGTACCGTTGTCGTTGCTTCTGGATGATTATCCAGCCATCCATTCACTTGTTTGCCAATAAAATCCTCTTTGAGTTGTAGTCCGCCCTGATTCAGAGTATCCATATCTTCCTTTAGCGAAGCAATCTCCTCATCCGTTTTTTTGTTTTTTTTGCCAACTACGGCGGCATCAGCGAAGCCGCCTTCAACGGTTAAGCTTGGATCTGAGATTGGAATATCTAAGATATTTCCGTATGGCAACTGCCTTTTTTTCCCGTCTGAGGTTACAATTCCTTTAAATGTATTAGCCATTTTTTATTCTCCTTTCAATAGCTTCTTCAGCTCTTGCAGTTCAGATTTCAGATTCTCCAGCTCGGCCTGGAGGGATGATATTTTTTCATGATTGCTTTTGATCATGGCGAACATACATGGAATCATGATTCGGTAGTTCCAGTTTTCGGCGCGGCCTTGATCGTCATGGTCTACTGCTATTGAAAACTTGTTATCGATATCTTCGGCCAAGAACATTGGCATTTCTTTTCCATTACGCTCATCTTCATCTATTAGATATCCATCTTTATATTTCGCCCACACGATTTTGATATCATATAGACTTTTCAGATTTTCTTCGGACACAGGATTTCCAACAATCTTATATCTAGCAGATGAAGAAGATAACTTACCAACATCACCAATGGAATTACATGCTAACGAAGTTGCAGATGTTATTGTTCCAATTGGGCCGATGTTGAAAGAAAGTTTATCCCCTGTTGGGTTTTCAAATCTTATATCTTTAGTTGTTTGAACAGTCACTCCACTGGTTTTGGATGATAGAACAACCCTTCTGGTTCCATCAGAATACTGCGCAGAAAGATCCAACACTCCGTCAGTTTCCGAATCGTAACCAGCACTGATTATGGACTCAAAAATTTGCACCCACTCTTTTCCCTTCAAATTTTTGAATCCAACAGAGTTATTAATCTGACTAATGATATTTCCATTAGCATCGTATACCTCAAAGGTTCCATAGCCATTATTAGGACCTCCAAGCTTCAGTGTGCCACCTTTTGCGTATGTGAAGGATATATATAACTGATTCCCTTCTTTATAGATTCCCTTGATTGCTCCATCGTTTGTGAAAAGATTGAAGATCTGCTCATGCGTGAGGGCGGCTATATCAACCAGGATCGGGATGGTTTGGGTATCTAGTGGGGTAGTGGTGCCGCCGGCTGCATATAAGGTGAATCGAACCGAAATGATGCTTTCTCCCAGGAGGCTTACCAGGCAGCTCCTTTTGGTTTCATCTTCAGTAGAGTAACTGAGGGATTTAAAATCGGTTCCGTTTGTTGATGTTTCGATCTTCCAGCGGCCGGCATAGGCAGTTCTCTCTGCGCTGGATCCGTCTCTGTAATATGCACGGCCCTCTACTGTTGTAGGGGATACAATCTTATTCTGCCCACGTTTGAGAACGTTTGCGGAAAGCTCGATGAAGTAAGTCCGCCCAGCTTCTCCCTGTTCTCCGGCGTAGAGCTTGGATAGGGAAAAGCGCTTGGTTACGGAGAGGGTGCTTATATATGTGGCTTTGATGTCTACCCAGCCGGAGTCGGCTGTTAAACCGGTTACGGTGTATGTTTTGGTGGAGGAGTTCCAGGAACCGGTTATGCTGTCGGAGGTGGATATGGTATAGGTACACTCTGAGGTTATGTCCTGGGTGCCGTACATTACTGCTGCCTGTGTGGTTACACCGGAGGGGAAGGTTCCGTAATTTCCATCAGAATCTACGGAGATTCCCTGATATTCGTTGCTTAACTGCAGAGTCATATTTTTAGCAAGGGCCGCCGCTTTCATGGCATTTTCAGCGGTTTCCTGAATCTCTTTTATTGTTTTTCCACCGCCGATCTGAACAGAACCGTCCATATATACTTTTTTAGTATCCATATCTGCCTGGAAGATTATTTTTCCTTCATCATCCACTACCTTAAAAGATCCAGAATTTACATAATCGGCGTTGATTCCTACTGCATATAGAATCCTGGTTATCGTTGTTCCATCCAGAATGAAGCCATATGGATAGGTTTTACCACCGTCATTGGAGACTCCAATTCCTTCAGCCGTGAATTTTAGTACATTTTTGGACTCTGCCAAAAGTGGCTTATCATGCAGATATGTTATGGTGCTTCCATCTTCAAGCTTTACATTGGTTTCATATAATCCAGAAGCTTGTTCCAGTGTTTTTTCCAGCCGTTCTACCGCCTGCTGCCGTTCGTTTTTTTCTGTACTAACAAGTTTTTTTGCAATCTGGATCGTTTTTTCGGTGTTGGAAAGGAATTTACTTTCTCCACGAATTGGGTCATCTGCCTGGGTTTTTACCGTGGTTGTGGAATTTAGGCTGCTTGTTATATCGGTTATGGGAGTGATATACTTGTTTTCTCTCCGATCATATGTGAAAGCCATATCTCCGAATTCTGATATTGGATTATAGGCGAGATCTCCTTCCAGGCTTCTGAATGCCTTTCCGATCAGGTTGTCCCCGATCCAGCCGGCTACAGTCCCAATATCTGCATCACTTAATAGATCGTTTTCCAGTTCAAGGACGTACCCGTCCTTGCCGTACATGGCTTCGGATTCTGTGTTTTTTACCTTGATTCCGGTAATCACAATATCATCGCTGGAAAGTGTAGGGAATGATGTGTAATCCCTTAACCTTGGAGGGTTTCCAACACCTTCACGGAGCGTCAGGAAGCCCTCGCTATCCAAGTACCAATTTCCTGCATTGGGGGATATGAATCCTTCGGAGTCCGCACTGGCTCCACCGCCGAAAACGAGATATCCAGCAGAGTCTAATGTTGCTCCGTAGTCTACTGCCACTGAATCGAAATCCCACTTAATCAACTGCAGCTTTCCATCCACATCCACTCTTGCATTGGCGGAATCCAGCATAGCCACCCATCCGATCAGCTGCCGGAAAGTGATTCCTTCCGGAATGCTGTTGATTATTACATTCCCATGCTCCATGGAAGAAAATCCCATGGTGATTCCGATTGTGGCGCAGGCATCCCGAAGCAGCGTAAAAGCTGACTGCGGAAGAACCAGGTTGCTTGTATAAGATGCATTGGCTTTGTACATATCATCCAGGGCGGTGAATTCAAGGACTTCACCATACTGTTCCGGAGTTGTAATGGTGTAGGTTCCTTTTTTTATGGTTTCCACAACACTATCAGTTACTTGCATTTTGAGGTAGGCAGTTAATTTCGCCTTGTAAAAATAGTAATCCTTCCACTGATCCTCTGTGTTGTCCAGGCTTAGAGTCATGGACTTGCACACGGTGATTCCTATGGGAAAGCTGTTGCTTTCGGCACAGTCCGTGAAGGTCCCGCCGCCTACCAGGATTTCACTGTCCAAGGTCTTTTTTCTTCCATCGGCGAAGGTGATATCCACGATTTCGTATAATTTTTCTCCTTCTGCAAGTGCATCTTTGAACGCCTTTGAAACATTAATCAATTGGATTCACCCCCGTCATATTGAAAGATAATGATGATAGATATTTTTGATCATCTGATAATTCCCCGATTTTTATATCCTGCGATTTTGCCACATAAAACGGATCGTCTCTCCATTCGCCATGATAAATCGAAAAATGATGTAATTTAAAATTATGTCCTTTTGCTATAATCCGAATAATCTTGGTCGCTTCTTTAATCGGAATATTTTTTCCGGTGTATCCATATTGCTCTACCGTAAAAAGAGGTGTGAACTTTCCAAATCCATATTGGGTACGGTTGCTTCCAGATGAATACTGCGTTTCAAAGGAGTATGCCAGATCTTTTTCTGGCTGCCAGATGATTATGTCATTCATTTTTATTTTTTCTTTTTCAGCCATAACCATCCTCCTACGCCAAATCAAGTGGGTTTTTTCCACTTGTATCTCTTCGTAGCTTTGCTTCCTTTATGAATTCATCGAATAACACTCTACGATCTAAGATAACGGTTAATCTTGTTTCTCCACCTCCAGAATTTCTTGCAAGTGCATCATTAATAATTTCTCTAATAAGTCCTTCAGGTGCCTCAATGTTATTTCCCTGTTTCTGATCTCCAAGCACGGCCAGAAATTCGGATCTAGGCGGAATAACGGCTCCTTTTGCAAGATATGGAATGGTGGATACACGAGGAAAGGTTGCCTTAAATCCAATTCGCTTTTTTCCAAAAGGAGTAGGCACTTCCCACGGGCCAAAAGTAAATGCTGATTCAATTCCACCTATTGCACCATTTACGGTTCCTATGGCACGGTTCGCAATTCCAATTACTTTGTTCAAAACTTCACGAATTGTATCTCTGATTCCATAAAATGCATCTACAACCGTATTTTTCGCTTCCACGAATTTATCTACGATAGCTGTCCTGATTTCTTCAACTTTATTTGGAACAAAAGAAGATAAATTTTCCCACACATCCTGCGCAGTAGATTTAATACTCTCCCATACTCCGTACATTTTATCTCTAGCGTTTCCAAGAACAGAAAGAGCTTTTTCCTTCAATCCTTTATATGCTAGTACAGCACCATCTCTTATTTTTCCAGTAAATTCTCCTGTCGTAGTTAATATCTTGTTCCATATTTTTTTTGCTTCATCCCTAAGAATTCCAAGGAATCTAATTCCTTTTTCCTTCAAATCCTTGAATTTTGCAGCTGCACCCTCTGCCATAGCTTTTGTTTTATCAACAACATAATCAGCTAATTTTCTTGCAGCTTTTTTTACGGTGTCCCAGTTTTTCCATAGTAATATTCCTGCAGCTATAACAGCAGCAATAGCAATTGTTACTGGTCCCCCCAGCATAAGAACAATGGATTTTAATGCCGGAATTAATCCACCTGCTCCTGTTATGAATCCTATAAGTCCTGATATGCTTGTAGTTATAACGCTTATCAATGATGATATTTTTGTTGCCGCAAAAGCTCCGACAAGAATTGCACCAAAAGCTTCTATTATAGGCTGATTTTCCGCAAAGAAATTGACCATAGTAGAAACCAGGTTAATTATTGTGGGAATACCTGTTTCGATTACCCATTTAAGCATTGGAAGAGCAATGTTCCTGTAAATCCATTCCAGTACATTTCCAATGGATTCTATAATTGGTGCAAATGCAGTTGTAAGATTGCTGATAGATTCCAACAACGGATAAAAGTCAAGGTTCGCTGCCCATGTTGCTGTATCCGCTGCAATCTTTTCAATGAACTGCATGACCACCACAAGGGCATCTGCAATGTTCTGGATAATCTGGGTTCCGACATTGTTCTTGTTCCATGCATCAGCGAACCCTTTCGCAATGTTTCCAATGGTTTTGAGAACATTCTGCGCAATCCGCAGCATAGTCTCAAGCATCTTTGTGCCTGTGCCATTCGTCCAAACCTCAACGATGCTTTTGCTTACACTCTTGGCAAGTGTTCCAAGGCTGGAAAAAGCAAACTTTGCGGAATCAATGGTTTTCTTACCCTCTTTCTTCCAAGCGTCCTGAAAAGGTTTCCAGAGCTTTTTGAGAAGATCTGCAAGTTTTTTAGCGGATTCACTGATTTTATCCAGTGCATTTTCTCCATCTGCTAAATTTCCATAATCTACACTTCCAATGCTTGGTAGGCCTGCTCCTGATGCGGTACCGCCAGATGGAGAAGAGGAAGTGCTTTCATCATCTGGAGAAACCTTATGAATTTCATCAAGCGTAGAAAGATAATCTTTTGATTCCTTCTTTGCTTTTTTTGTTTCTTTCGCAGTATCTTTGGTAGCATCAGCAAGTTTTTCAGCATTATCTGCCGCATCTCCGTATCCATCGGCAGTTTCCGCAATGTTAGCTCCAGCAATTCCGGCACTAGTTACACCAGTTGCTCCAGATGTTTTTTTTCCAGTAATCAGCTCTGTAAAAGATTTAAAAGCATTTGCCAATGTTGCCAGTTTTCCAAGCAAAATGTTAATAGCTTTAATAACCGGAATAAATATATTAATTAATCCCTGTCCAATTGTTGCTTTGAGAGATTGCATCTGTAACTGCATAACCCGCACCTGGTTGGCCCATGAATCAGATGTACGGATAAAGTCTCCAGATGCCGCAGACAACTGATCCTGTACGAATTTAAGTCGGAGAGCCACTTTCTCTTGCTCGGTCATTGCAGATGTGGTCTTGCCGTATCCATTTGCAAGTGCATACTGATCAAGTGCTGACTGGGTCATTACTACGCCGAGGTCTTTCAGTGTCTCAGTTTCTCCAGTAAATACGGATTTCAGCTTGATGTAAGCCAAGTCCTGACTGATATTATAAAATGATGCCACATCACCAGTCAGCTGTGTTAGAGCTGTAGACATATCGTAAGCCTGTGCTTCTGAGAATCCGAACGACTTGGACATTGCTCCAAACGTACCAACATACTGCTTTGCCATGGTTTCAGACAGTCCGGCAGATGTCATAGCGTTTTTGGCAAATTCGTTTACCTTGTCTGACATGGTTGTAAATGTAACATCAACCACGTTCTGCACTTCCGCAAGGTCAGAACCCAACTCAATGCATTCTTTGCCAAACTGTACCAGTTTACCAACTGCAAATACGCTTCCGATAAGTATTCCTATTTTCTTTACTACACTTCCAAGATTATTGAATGACTGTTTAATCCTTGATACGCCGTTATCAATTCCAGATGTATCAAGTTTGGTGTCAATAATAATTGAACCATCAGCAGCCATCTATTCCACCTCCTAACTATTTGAGGTTAAGCATCTCATTCAGCTTGTCCTTGTAAGCTTGCTCCTCTTCGCTGAGACGTGTTTTTATTTCAATAATGTTCTTATTTTCCTGATAGAATTTCTTTTCCCATTTGTCCAGACGTTCGCCTTTTGCCTTTTTACTACGGATTCCAACAACCGTGTTGAACAGGCACTCACCGGATTCCATGAAGTACCCGAAGAATGTCCACCAGTGCATATATTCCACTGCCCGAACCTCTTTATGAGCCACCTTATTGACTGCAGGGATCACCATATCACCATCCTGCTCCCAGTCCATTAATCGTGGTTTTGGGCGATTCGGATCACTGTCAGCTTGTCCACAGTCGATAAACTCACAAGCTTTTTGACACGCTTCTGCAAGATGTTTCTCTGGTAAATCTTGCCAATCTGTATACAGAATTTTCAGCATAACAATAGCTTTTGCCTGTTCATCCAGCTCTGGATCGTTCTGAGCAATAAGTATATCAATAATCGCACGAAAATCTGTTCTAATATAAAAATCCACCCCACTTATGTTCAGTGAGGTGGGAAGCTCATAGGCGGTCATTTTTCGTATTTCTCCGTATACTTGTTAACTGCTGCCTGCATTTTCTTACTTCTCTTTTCAATCTCCGGTGCGATTGCAGAGGTAATCTTTTCAAGAACGATGTACGCGAACACCTGTCCATTTCCGAACACAGTTGTTGCTGTTATTGGTTCTTTGAACAGATCTTTAGAAGCTTCATAGCCCAGAAGATAATTGATCTTGTCCTCAATCTGCTTGTTCAGTTCTGCCATTTCCTTACCAGAAGAAACTTTCTGAATAGACTCTTTTAATTTTTCAAAGTAATCTTCCAGCTCTTCTGCCCTTGCTGCTACATTGATATCGGTGGGATTCAGTTTGAACGAAGAAAAAACTTCGTCCTGGTTGTTTGTAAACGTAAATATAAAAATTCCATCATCGATTTTGGTGTTAATTACTTTTGCCATTTTTCAAGTCCTCCCAGGATCATACGCTGTCCGCGGTAAATGTACCGGAGCTGATATCGAATTTTCCTTTTACACGATCACCAACATATTTCACACTAAAAGGAATCTGATAACCGGATGCATCACCGCCATAAGATGTCGGAACAACATGGCATTCCTGCTGGTATGCTTCGTACTTTCCAGCTGTAGCTTCTTTCCAGAGATGTACCTCAACAGCTTTTGTTTTCAGATTATCGTCTTTAAGGCGTTCATCTACAATCTGCTGAAGCTTTTCGAACAGGTCTGATGTGGTATCTGCATAGAACGGATCAGCATCAGAAGAAACTTCGTAGCCGTTGTGTTTGAATGTGGATTCTCCAAGAATATTTTTAGAAGTTTCTGTATCTGGGTTGAGTTCAACGTTGTACTCCTCCAGGTCTTTTCCAAGACGCTCATACTTCGGTGTCAGTCCTCCGCAGAGGGAGCCTGCATCAATGTAATGAGCCATATATTTACGGTCAATTTTTCCTGTAACTGCCATAGATAAGTCCTTTCTGCCTATAACTTTTAAAAGGCTGTGTAGGTTAGCGGCTATCTTCGTTCGATAGTCGGTTAATTGTTATATTTAATTTGTCGGGCAGGCGTCGCAGCTCCTGCATCTCTTTTACCCTATAACATTTTCATTTAAGCTATAGGAGCGTGGTTGCAACGAAATTTACCACCTCCGACAATGTGTTACCATTTATCCCATTCGTATTCGTATTTGACTGTGATCGGAAGCAACCAGTCCTGTACACCGTTCTCCTGTGGCTCTGTGCCGTAGGAATTATCGCGAATGATACGTTTTATCACTCTTCCTCTTGAAAGCTCTGGAAAAGCGGATAAGCGTGTCTCAGTGCCATCTATTGTGACTGGTTCACGGCAAATCCACTTGCCAAGGTTGTCCAGGAACTTCTGAACAGAGAGCTTCTGCCGTTCCTTTTCGGAAGCGGTACGATATACCACGATAAACGGATACTGACACACCTGGTGCATAGTTCCGCAGATGTCCTCTTTCTCTGAGAAGATTAATGCTCCGGTATCTGCAAAGAATGAAATACCGCTGTCAGTTCCCAGTTCCTCATATTTGATTGTTTCGCCGTCATACAGTCCCGGATACTGATTCAGAAGTGCTTTCATGGCTTCTGTCAGAATCTCGTAGCCCTCTGCGTCCTTTCCAATCGGTTTGTTATCTGTCATATTGCATCCTACTTTCCTAATATTTCAAAGTGTGGTATCAGTGTATACGGACCGCCCACACTGGTGATTTTAAAAACATTATCCTTGTTCTGGTTCACGTACTGATAAAATCCGCTTCGGTAATCACTGTCAGATACCGTTCCGCCAGTCCACTCACCTTCCCAGAAGAACGACTCATCTGAGAATGTGATTGTATCTTCCAGAGCGTTGTTAATCTGCTGTTTCCACTCTTTAGGCGGTACATATGGGAGAATCTTACCATCCTTATCAGCAATGGTTATATTGCCATTCTGGACGGTATAGCGGATGTGCAGCTGTGCGTTGTCGGTTGCGTCCGGTCCGTACTTCTTGAGTATTGCCCCCTTGTCTGTAATCAAGTCAACTCCAGATAACACATGAGGATACCAGTACGCATCTCCTGTCGTGGCTGATTCGTAATAGTTAAAAATCGTCACCGTTTTTTCGTACATGATACCCTCCTATCCTTCACATGTTGCTTTTGAAAATCTGTCAGAGAATGATTTTATTCGAACAATGTTGCCTTTACACTCTTCCGGCACTCTGCCGTAAAAGATAACGCTTTCCGGGTGCAACCGCTCAATCATGGCGTTATACCCCGATAAGAATAGGCACTTTTTGCCCTTACTGTTCATACAGCCTACTGAACTGACCGCCACCGTTCCGCCCTCTGGCTCTCCGTCAAAGCACCAGTCGTAAGAATCCGGTGTACTCCATGAGATTGTTGGAATCACACGGCAACCGTATTCTTGCAGATATGCACCAATCCAGTGTTTGCGGTAATGGTTATATATCTGGATAGCTTTTGGGAAATCGGTGTAAGTGCTGAAATCTGGTGTTAGAATGTACCGGAATCCGCTCAGTTTATCCACATATCTGTCTGGATTTCTCCATAGTGCATCAAACTGGTAATCGTCTAAAAAGAAATGAACGGCTTTCTCTTCTGGATTACTGCATTTTCCTCTGGCGTAATTGAAGCCAACAAATTCGCAGTTTCCCTCAAATATCTCCGGTTCTATCTGTGGTATACCGTATTCGCCAGTGCCTTCAAAGACACGGCGGTTTAGATTTTCATAAGCTATGCTTGTTGATTTATCAGCCATTACTTGCGCTTACGCTTTCCTTTATATACGAATTCCAGATTTTTTCCTGTCCAGTCTACGTCCTTCGCCTTTACAGTCGATTCAATGACTTTTACGCCAGGCTTCGGTCTACCAAGTGGAGTCTTTGTCCAACGCTCCGCTTGCGCTCTTGAAAGAAATACCCAGTCATTTTGGTTTATGCTATCTCCAACAGTAGCACGATAAATCTTCACGTTAGAATTCCTGTCTTTGATAGAGTTGATCTGCGAAATGGTCTCCGTGGCAAGTTTACTGTCAACTACTTTTTGCGGCAGTCCCCCTATTTTGTTCCGCATATCAGAGACATTCACTCCGTTACTGCTTGCTCTTCCAGAACCGCCATTTTTCCCTTGATAGCTTAATCCGCTACTTCCACCACGTCCGCCCATAAAATCACTCTTTCTTATTCAGCTTATCCACGTCAACCTTAGACGTTCGTTTCCACAATTCCGTAATCTTCTCCCATCCGAACATGGAAATAAACGCCACAATAAACCCAGCCATGATAGCTGCTAAAATCATATACCACAAGATTTCCATGTGGATATACTGCATATACGCTACAAAAGCAGCTACAGTAATTCCGATGGACAGTACAAGCACCAAGGCATCTGTCGGAATTTTCGACAGGAACCCAACATTTTTAATCACCTGTGTAATCACAGACACGCAAAAAGCCAAAACACTGATTACTGCCAGAATCAGAGTTACATTTGTAAATAATGCTTCCATTACTCTGATACCTCCTTAAATTCTTCTTCAAATTCATCTTTTGTCATTGTATTGAAATACCCTTCTTCATCACGCAATATGTAGTCTCCGGGATGTATGAGTACCAAATCAACTCTTTCACAGTCTCTAAACAGAACAGAAAATGTAGAAATCTCGATGTGCGGTGGGTTAAGATTGTTATTAATTTCTACTGAATCGCCAACAAACTTTTCAATTTGAGCTATACTCTCTGGAGTAGTAAAACATTGAATAGCTTCAACTATAGTCGGTTTTATTCGTACATATTTCATACTCGCACCACCCCGCATGAGCCTAATGTTGAAATATCCATATAATCACTCCTTTATGCTCCAAAATTCAGAGAAAAAGGCTCTCGTAAAGCCTTATATATTTCTCTTTCAATATCATCTTTATATGCCGTTGTAAGAACACCGCCGACATTTATAGTCATTGTTTCTCTCAAAATCGGTTGTGATGCTTTTTCTGCGATGCTTGCATCTAAATAGGCTACTCCAACATTTTTACCGTTCCAACACTGCTCTTTGTTTGGACAGCTTTCACAGTCTTTTCGCATATCTGAATAAGCCTTTTTATTGCAAATCATACTCACACCCCCGCATATAAAATCGGTATTCCATCATCCGTCCTTACTCCCATCAGAAGCGGCAATGCTGTCTTAAGAAGTAAGTCGTTCGTTTTCTGTACATCTCCGGCGGCGGCATATACTGCACTCCATTCTTTTGCACTCGCCCCAATCTGCTGAGGTGTTGCATAGGAAATGGATTCACTGCCAGAACTTACAGATGTTACAATGCCTGTCGTGCTACCACCGGACCCGATTGTGGTTGATGTTCCACTAACGGCGGCATTGGTAGCATTCTTTTCAGCAAGCTCAATCTGATACATTAATTCAGTCAGTGAGCAGACCGCCTTTTTAATACGCTTTTGTGAGCGTTCATTTGTTGGCAGTCTGTCCACCAGCCTGTCAAATGTCATTAAATCCACAAAATCACTGGCTCTTTCCGCCAGTCGTGGAAAGTCGGTTTCTGGCACGACATTGCCGAATGATTCTGTATAGAATTTATAATCTGCATAAGCCATGCCAGTTACCTCCTACTTGATCATCATTTTGCTGTTACAGTCGCGTGTCCGGCGCTCAATGCCTTATATGTGCTGTCGCATTCAACCACTGTGATTACCTGCCCTGTTGCTGCGGTAATGTCAGCTTCTCCATCCCACGCAGTCCAGTTCTTCACATTCTGGCCATAATCTACAGTAGTCTCGGAAGATGCAACTTTGTACTTATATGCATTTCCTGCGCTTGCTTTTGTCGGAGTGACAGTCACTTTTGTATCTCCACTCTTACTTCCTGCCGCAGAGTTTACAGTCAGAGTTCCAAGCGTCTGAGTTGCGTTGATAGTTCCGACAGCAATAGCGTCAATGTACTCCGCAAAGAGAGTAAGTCCCATGATTGCGAACGCTTCGGACACTGCTGTGTGGTAGTTGCCCTGTGTGTGGAATCCGATCAGATTTGTTTCGCCAGATACGGTATAAACCAGCCCTGCACGCGCAAAGTCGGATTCGTTCGGATCTACATAATAGAGAACGATATTCTCTACAGGAGTAGCAATAATAGTACCTCTTGGAATCTCGCTGTCAGATAACAGGAAGATTGTGTTAAATCCAAGGAAGTCTTTCATGTACTGGAAGCCGAACTGGTTCTGAATAGTGATATCTGCTGCTCCGATATACTCGTAAACATCCAGAATGTTCACAAATCCAACTACACCAGTCACATTTCTGTGCATCTGCTTGAATTTGTTTTCTACCCGCCCTTTCGCCATTGCTAAAGCCATCTGGAAAGTAGTCTCAGTAAATGAGAGAGTACCTGTTTTCAGATATTTATAAAATCTTTCAGTTACGTTGGTCTGAAGCTGGAAAAGGAATTCGTCATCAGTCATCTGAACAGCGTTCTCATAACCGTGATCCTTGATTGCTTCGATAGATACAGCCTTTGCATATTTCTCAATAGTCATCTCTGCATAAGGCTTTTCTTTTACAACGAATTTGCTGTAAGGGATTTCCTCACCCTCACCAACGTTTCCATTCTCTAATGTACCTTCTGCATATTTGGATTTGAGAACTGCTCCAGGTGTCTTTTTGATTGGACGCATGATACCCAGGATTTCACGTAAGTGCTCCCAGTTTCTTTCGAATCTGGTGACGAAATCAATCTCACGCGCAGTCACCTGAATATCAGCAGATGTGATAAGTCTTTCTTTTGCCATTAAAAAATCCTTTCTACCCATAATTGTTAAGGTATTGGGTCAGCGGCTATACTCTGGTGTATAGTCGGTTATAAAAATCACTGGAATAACTGGATGTTCTGGGCAATTGCAGCCTGTCTTTCGGACGGGTCTTTAATTGCTTCAATTTCCTTTCTGGTCATGGTTCCCGGTGTCTGTTGCTGTCCAACATGTGTGGTAAATCTTGCCTGATTTTGCTGAGCCTGCTGCTGTGAATCATCTACAAAAGCAGAAGCATCAGACTGTTTCATCTGTTCAATCAGGTCATTCAGTCCAAGGATTTTACCGTCTTTCAGCTTCAATCCTGCTTCCTTGATATCTGCCATTACGGATTTCTTTGCCGCTTCACTGGAAAACTTAACATCTTCGAGTGCTGCTTTGAGTGCATCTAAAAAATCACGATCGTAGATTTTTGCATTGTACTCTTTTTCAGCATCTTCCGCTTTCTGCTTCCAGGTTTCTAACTCAGTTTTTACATTTGCCGGGTCGATACCATCAAAGCCCTTTAATGTCTCCTCTGCTGTCTCAGCACGTTCTTTCCAGTTGTCGCGCTCTCCCTCGACTTTTGACAGAGTTTTTGCTACTTCTTTAGCATTTTTATAATGCTCAGAAAGTGCTTTCTTGATATCTGCCTGTTTGTCCTCCGGGATCTCAATTCCGAATGATTTAAGTGTGTCAATAAGTTTCTGCATTTTTCTAATCCTCCTGGCCGTGTTTATTGACCTGCCGCCGCAGGTAAAATGGATTAAGCCAGTTTGACCACTGGCAGGGTAAGCGGAACGCCCGGAATCGAACCGGAACCCAGGGAGTGACCCTGTCAGTCTACCATTAACGTACATTCCACATAACCCGGATTCCCGGGTTAGCAAGGTATTTATCGTGTTATGCCTGCCACTATCCGACTTTTACGGAAAAGGATATTACTCCTTTGCTGAAGCGTAAAACTTAATTCATAAGGAGGTGACGCTGACCAAGCTACCAAGTCAGCTAATGGATGTGTCGGAAATTGCATCCGCTTTTCAACCTCCAGGTTCCGCTCGAACCTGTTTCTATTAAGGACACACCCACAAAGAAAGGAGGAGAAAGTTAATGAAGAAGAAAGCAAAAACTCTCAGCCAACAAGCCCCTGCAAGGTCACCAATCCTTGCAAGATTATATTAGCATATTCTTCAAAAAAAGTTGTCCCCACATTTACCCTAATCAGAGCATATTTCTTAATTTTTCAACGTATCTCTTTACCAGATCACGTTCCTCACGGCACTCTGCATCTTTGGACATATCGCTCATTTCTGTGGTAAGCTCATCCAGGTGTTCTTCCAGGGCGGCGAGCATTTTTCTCTTACATTCCTCAGACTTTCCAGAGCGATAGCTCTGTTTCTGTGTCATATAGTCACTGTATGTATCTCTTCCATCAGAGCGGCTGTAATGTCCTCTTCCGGTTCCATAGTCGTGACTTTCATCTCCGTAAGAGCTGCCACGGTCATAATCTGGGTACATCATTCTCCCATCACCACGACTGTATCTCCCCATGCTGTCACGTTTGCGTCCGCGTTCGCTGTACTGGTCGCCATATCCGCTTTTCATCTCATCAAGAACAGCATTGTAATACTCGGCTTTTTTGTCCCAATATTCGGTGTTCTTAATGTCCTTGTACATGTCAATCAGCTTGTAGGTCATCTCAAGATTTCCGGTAGTCAGTCCGTTGTCCGCAATTTTTGAAAGCTCGTCTTCGATTCTTGCGCATAAGTCTTTAATATCTCTCATAGCTTCGGCACCTCCTTACGCTTCCCTTGTTATAACAATATTTGCATTTGCAACGGAAACAGCCTGGTCGCTTGTATTTTCTACTGCAATATTAACGCAACATCCACGAGGTACATCCACATACATTCCGGAAGATACATTATTATACTGATCCACCGCCGCCGGGGTAGAAATCATCTGAGAAGAAAGAACCGGCTCCCCGGAGATTGCCAGAGCCAGAGAGATAGCACCAGCTGTACCACCTGTCGGAACCGCGATATTTCCAGAAAAATCAACAAAAAATCTTGCCTTGCACTGGTTTGTCAACCCTCTAAGGGTAACAATTCCGCTGCCCTCCCGGTGCTGAATACAGTTAGATCCTTTCACCGCTGTATTCGTAAAAATCACATTGCCATTTGCAGCCACTTCCTGAGCCGCTACGTTTACATATTCTGCCATGTTTATTTTCTCCTTTCATATCACAAAAGGACAGGTTTTCAGCCTGCCCCTCTGTGTAATACGGCATAAGCCGACATTCGA
>ERZ1024431.39-NODE-39-length-19419-cov-17.241892_pt1 | contig 19419 bp, 29 predicted proteins | sample MGYA00520782_ERZ1024431 | MGnify/ENA primary metagenome ERZ1024431 (study PRJEB33242, sample SAMEA3444288) | Homo sapiens | biome: Host associated; feature: Gastrointestinal tract; material: Stool | place: Uganda | collected 2011-01-01 ...
AATGGATGAAGGTGCTTGAGTTATTTGCCGGGACGCGCTCAATAGGGAAGGCGTTCGAGGCCCGGGGCCACAAGGTGTACTCCGTAGAGTGGGACAAGCGATTTGACCATATCGACCTATATGCTGACATCCTGCATCTGACTGCGGAGGATGTGCTGCGGGAGTTTGGGCGGCCTGATGTGATCTGGGCAAGCCCGGACTGCGCCACATTTTCTATTGCGGCCATCAGCCACCACAGGCGGAAAAACCCCGAGACAGGAAATTTGGACCCGGTGAGCGAGTATGCCAAGTTTTGCGATGCAGTGGACCAGCACGTGCTGCGGCTGATCTTAGCATTGAGCCCGACTTACTGGTTCGTTGAGAATCCGCGTGGAGGGATGCGCAAAATGACGTGGATGGAGGGGCTGCCCCGGTACACCGTCACATACTGTCAGTACGGGGACGCCCGAATGAAGCCCACGGACATCTGGACAAATCATCCGCTTCCCAGATTTAAACCGCCTTGTCATAACGGCGACCCGTGCCATATCTCTGCCCCGCGCGGGGCCAAAACGGGAACGCAAGGGCTGGCTGGCAGCGTGGAGCGGTCTGTCATCCCGGCTGCATTGTGCGACCATATCGTAGATATTTGTGAGGAGGCGGAGTGGAATGTCACAGTCTGTTAAAGCGCCATTAAGTTTTCGCATAGATGACGCCAAAAAGTGGCGCTTTGAGCCGAGGCAACTGCCGAAGCCGACGGAGGTGGAAAATGCTGAAACCAAATGATCTGACGAAGGTGGAACTGCTGCAAGTGGTAGAAATGCTGGTGGAAACGGCTAACGAATATTATTTGGATCGTGCGCTGGGACGCATCGAAATGCAGCGGAACGATGCCCATTACGCAAGATGCCGAAAGCTGATTGACGAAGAACAAAAGCACTATGCAGCCTATTTCGATCTTCTTCGGCCATACGGGGGCAAGTCCATTGTGGATGTACCGCAGGATGTTTTGGAACAAGCGGTCCAGCAAATTGTATGACGAGTTGCAGGAGGAGATGAAGTGATGGAGCGATTGACCTATTGGAACGAAGAATACGGGTGTTGGTCTTATCATTGCGGAAGCGGTGAAGCGGCAAACCGCCTCGCCGCCTACGAGGACACGGGACTGGAACCGGAGGAAGTGTCCACGCTGGTTAAAGACTGGAGCGACCTTTGCACTATCGTCGGAGAGTGCGGTGGCATTAGCCGAGTAAAGGAACTGGCCGAGGCCGACAAGGACGGGCGGCTGGTGGTGCGTCCGTGCAAGGTGGGGGACACGTTATTCAGAGTGTTCGCCGGAGAAATCTTAGAGCACAAAGTCAGAAACATGAGATACCTCGCAATACAGGAACGGTGGGACATTGATACGACCCCGTTCTGCTCATACGTGGAAAGTTCCATAGGAAAAACGATTTTCTTAACCCGCGAGGAAGCCAAAACGGCATTGGAGGCGATGAAGGATGAATGCCCTAAAACCGTGCCCGCTTTGCGGAGGTAGGCTGAACTTTCACCGGGAGGACTATGTGAATCGATTTGGGAAACGCATCATTGCGCAATATTGGATTCACGATGATACAGATTGTGTCCTTAATGACATAAACCAACCTTTTGTTTTAGCGGCTGGAGACGCAAATTCGGAAACGGGTTAAAGCTAACGAAATGCAGGAAATGAAGTCTGCGCTTGGCACAGTGGCGTATATCCCCCGTGTTGTGGGGCAAGAGGTCAACGAAAGCGGCGAAATCGTCCCCGGCAATGTTTCCGGTATTGTGCTGGACTATGTAACGATTGAAAACATTTACCCGTTGGCATGGCAGAACGGCTATATCAGCGAGTGCGCCTTTTCTTCCGTGGTAACGAGAGGCGGTCATGATTATTTGTACCTGCAAATCCACCACAAAGAGGATAACGGCGAATACGTTATCGAAAACCGCATTTATCGGTATGATAATGAACAGCTTGCGGATGAAACCTTGACCAATGTTAAAGGATTTGAGCGCATTCCGCCTGTTGTGCATACCGGCAGTGACAAGCGGCAGTTTGTAATTGACCGACCGAATATCGCCAACAACTACGATTACTTACTCCCAACCGGCATTTCTGTCTATGCTAATGCTATTGATGTCTTGCAGGGCGTGGATATTGCTTATGATAGCTACGTCAATGAGTTCAAGCTCGGGAAAAAGCGAATCATGGTAAAGCCGTCTGCAGCAAAGTACCTTGACGGAGAGCCTGTGTTTGACCCCGGTGATGTGGCGTTTTATGTGCTGCCTGAAGATGTATCGGACGGAGCTGTTATAACGCCGATTGATATGACGCTGCGGACAGCAGAGCATAACACCGGCATTCAGGACCAGCTTAATATCCTGTCCAGCAAGTGCGGTTTTGGAGAAACGTATTACAGATTTGGCGGCGGCAGCGTAGCAACGGCAACGCAAGTCATTAGCGAGAACAGCACCATGTTCCGCACTATCAAAAAACACGAAATTGTGTTGGAGCAGGCACTAACGGAACTGTGCCGCACGTTGCTGAGGTTAGGCAACACGGCCGTGAACGCCGGGCTTGATGAAAACGTTGAAATTAGCATTGATTTTGATGATAGCATCATCGAAGATAAAGCGACCGACTTTTCCCGTGATATGCAGCTTTTACAAGCAGGTATCATGAACGATTGGGAATTTAGAGCCAAATGGATGAATGAGGACGAAGCCACAGCAAAGGCGGCGCTGCCGAAGATGCAGGACATGACTGACGAACAGCAACAGGAGGTAGAGTAATGGGCGGTAGAGGTGGAGCCGGTGGCGGCATTGGCGCGGGAGAAACCGGGCGCGGGCGTGGCATGAGCCTTGCACGATTTTTGTCACAGCAGGACGTTAACCGGGCAAATGCGGCATCCGTAACCGATATGGGCGATATTATCAAGCGCACATTTGAGCGCAACGCCGCTGAAATTAACGGCCTTGACCTTTCAGACGCTGAAAAGAAAGACGCAGTAAAGCAGATGGCAACTCTCGCAACAACTGCGCTTAAAACAGCGACGGGTGCGGTCAACCCTTATGCGAGCGGCCCAGCACGGCTTACAACGGCGCAGAAAACAGGGAGTGCAGCAGATAGAGCCGCAAGAGCACGCGGCGAAATGGATAGTTATATGCGAAAGCTGCGCGATCAGTCCAGCAAAAACAGAAAAGCGGCAGAAAACAAGGCGTTTTCCAATGCTTTTGTGTCTGCGCAAAAGTCCGGCGCATTGGAGGTTACAGTAAATGGGAAGAAATACCGCAGAGCTAACAAGCGCAGCGGCACATGGAGACCTGTTTAATGGGTGGACGCGGCGCAAGCAGCGGCACGAGCGCAAAGGGCAATCCTTACGGCAGCGAATTTAGAACGCTTCTAAAAGTCGGCAATGTTAAGTTTGTAAGGCAAAATTCGGCGGTAAATGCGAAAGACCCATTAGAGACGATGACGAAAGGGCGCATTTATGCAACGATTAACGACGATGGGAAAATCAATGCAATCAGCTATTATGGTGAAGATGGTAAGCGCATAAAAACAATCAACCTTCTGCACAGCCATGAGCAGTTCAAAGGAGAACATACGCACATCGGTTATTACCACGATGAGGGCGGGACAAGAGGATTGAACGATGATGAAAAGAAGCTGGTTGCATTTGTAAAAAAGGCTTGGTATAATAGGCATAGCAAGTAGTCGTATAGGGTGATTACACCGCTTCGGCGGATACTCCGGTTAGAATCCGGGCGCTTGCTATGCCGTAAGGTACAGAAATGTATCTTGCGGCATTTTTGTTTGCTGGGGGCTATATGATCAATTTTGAAAATCTGGACAAGTTCATATTCCCCGGAGTTGGCAAATACGGCATTCCACAGATCGAGCCGGTCAAGGTGTATCCGCATGGCGAGTTTATCCCGGTAAATTACCACTATGCGGAGAAAGAACCGGCAAGCAAGATCGTGCATTTCTTCGTGGATGATTATCAGTTTATCCGCCACTGGAACACACCAGACAAGTACATTCCGAAGCTGTTGCAGTTTGCGGCGGTGTGCGCGCCTGATTTTTCCACATACACAGATATGCCGCTTGCAATGCAGATATACAATCACTATCGTAAACACTGGTTGGCAGCATACTGGCAGCTTCACGGCATGACGGTTTATCCGACAATCTCATGGAGCGATGAGAGCAGCTATGACTGGTGCTTTGACGGTGAACCTGTCGGCGGTGTGGTGGCGGTTTCTTCGGTAGGCACACAGCAGAACAAGGAAAGCAAGCGTCTGTTTCTGCGCGGCTACGAAGAAATGATGAAACGGCTATCGCCGGAATGGGTGATATTTTACGGGAAAGTGCCGGAAGAATGCGACTGGAACGTAATTCGCGTAAAACCGCACTATGACGATATTGTGAAACGGAGGAAAGCGAATGAAATATCCGTTTCAGCCGGAATTACTTGATGCGCTCCCCGAAGAACTGGCGAAGTTGTACCGTGGTCTTGAGGACACGCTGCTGATGGAGATATGCTCCCGGCTTAAACTGCGAGATGAGCTGAACGAAGTCACAGTGCAAGACATCCGAGCGCTGCGGTCACATGGCATTTACCTAACAGAAATAACAAAGGTTATTAGCAAAACCACGGGAATTAGCAAACAAAAGCTAAATAAACTGCTTGATGATGTGGTGGAGCGTAACCAGAAGTATTACACAGAGGTTATTGACCTTGCCCACGTTACGCAGCCGGAAACGCTGGTAGACGCAGCTACAATAGCGGCAATTAAGGCGCAGACACTTGATACGCTGCATAATTTAACCGCTTCTATGGGCTTTCTGGTGGACGCTGGGCAGACAATGCTTCCTCCCGCTAAAGCTTATCAGTGGGCTTTAGATAACGCTGTCATGCAGATTGAGAGCGGCGCAATCAACTACAATCAGGCCATAGCAAACGCTGTTAGACAGCTTGCAGAGAGCGGGATAAAGGTAGTCGATTACGAAAGCGGAGCGCGCAGCAACATTGATACAGCCGTTTGCAGGGCCGTGATGACGGGGGTAAACCAGCTCAACCGTGAATATTCCCGCCAGTCAATGGACTTTTTGCAAACTGACCTCGTTTTAGTTTCGGCTCACGCGGGCGCACGAGACATTGGCGGGCCGAAAGGGTTTGAAAACCACAAGAAATTTCAAGGTAAAATTTATCGCTGGGCGGAGTTTACAAAGAAATATCCCAATGCCTCAAAGAAAGAATACCCGGACTTTGAAAAATCGTGCGGCATTGGCGATGTGCAGGGTATTTTAGGTGCAAACTGCCGACACACATGGGCTCCGTTTGTGGAAGATGTTATGGAGCCGACATACACGGAAGAACAGCTTACTCATATTGATGACGGGCTTGGCTGTACGTTTGACGGAAAGACATACACGGCATACGAAGCTACTCAGATGCAGCGCCGTGCAGAACGCCAAATTATCAAGCAGAAACGGCTTGTAAAGGCATACAAAGCAAGCGGGCAAGAAGATGCACGTATTACAGCAAACGCCAAATTGCGCCGCTTGAACGCCAAATACAAGGCATTTAGCAAGGCCGCTGGTTTGCCGGAACAACAGGAAAGGACAAAGGTTCAGTATGATTGATGACAAGCTAAAAGCCGCAATCGAAAAGGCCCTCTCTGCCGGTTGCCGGGTACAGCTAAAGCAGATGAAAGACGGAAATGTAAAGGCACAAATTATTGAAGCGAAAGACATAAAAAAGCAGAATTAGCCTTACTTTTTGCCCTTGATATGGTAAAATAATAGCAAGTAAATATTACCCACAGCGCAATAGAGCGCGTGGAAGTGGCACGATGAGCCAACTACTGAGATTTTCTCGGTGGTTGGCTCTTTTATTTTGTCAAAACTTGCCGAGAGGCGTTAAACCGCTGGGCGACGGCCCAGAAAATAAACGGAGGTAAAAAGCATGAGCGAACCTACCCCTAATCCCAATCCGAACCCGGCTCCCGCGCCGGAGCCTTCTCCTGCAAAGACCTTCACGCAGGAAGAAGTGGACGCCATGATTGGCAAACGGCTTGCAAAAGCAATGAAGGGCATTCCCAGCGAGGAAGAAATCACCGCATACCGCACATGGAAAAACAGCAAGCAGACCGAGCAAGAGCGTCAGGCGAAACGCGACAAAGAGTTTGCGGATAACAAAGCCGCCCTCACTGCCGCGCAGGCTGAAATCGAGCAGATGAAGCGCGACAAGTACGTTTTGAGCAAGGGCCTGACTGGCGATGATGCGGAGTTTATCGCATTTAAGGCGCTGAAGATGGTGGATGACAAAACCACCTTTGAACAGGCCGTGGATAAGCTCACAGAAAACCGCCAAAAGGTCAAGTTTGATTGGTCTGCCCCGGCAGGTGGCGGTGAAAAGAAATCTGACACAAATGCCGCAATGAATAGCCTCATTCGCGGCGCACTGAAGTAAAAAGGAGAGTTACAAATGGCAAGTTTGGACCGTACCGCACTTTCCGGCCTTATCCCGGAACCCGTAACCCGTGAAATCATGCAGGGCGCTATCGCTGAGTCTGCTGTTTTGCGGATGGGCCGCAGATTGGCAAATATGTCCAGCAAAACGCAGACCATCAATGTGCTTGATGCTCTGCCCTCTGCGTACTTTGTCAATGGCGAAGCCACCGACAGCGGCGCAAATGATGCGTTTAAGCAGACCACAAAAATGGCGTGGGACAAGAAGAAGCTGTACGCCGAGGAAATCGCCGTTATCGTCCCCATCCCCGAAGCGGCGCTCGATGATGCTGATTATGACATCTGGGGCGAAGTTAAGCCCCGTCTGACTGAGGCGTTCGGCAAGGTCATTGACGCGGCTATCCTGTTTGGCACCAATAAGCCCAGCACGTGGCGCACCGGCGTTGTGCCTGCTGCGGTTGCTGCTGGTAATGGCGTCCCCATTAGCTCCGATGTTTATAGCGACATCATGGGCGAGGGCGGCCTGATTGCCAAGGTTGAGCTGGACGGATTTAACCCTAATGGCGTTATGTCCGCTATTCAGATGCGCGGCAAGCTGCGCGGCCTGAAGGACACCACCGGCCAGCCCATCTTCAAGTCCGATATGCAGGGCGCTACCCGATACGGTCTTGATGGCATGGATATGTACTTCCCCATGAATGGCGCATTTGACCCCACGCAGGCGCAAATGATTGTCGGCGATTGGAGCCAGCTTGTTTATGCCATTCGGCAGGACATGACTTTCAAGATTTTCTCTGAGGGCGTTATTCAGGACCCGACTACCAAGGCCATTACCTACAACCTCATGCAGAACGATATGGTCGCGCTGCGTGCCGTTATGCGTCTTGGCTGGGAGATTGCAAATCCCATCAACGCTTACAACGCCGACAAGGCCAATCCGTTCCCCTTCTCCGTTTACGGCAAGGGCGGCGACATTTCCACCGTGACTGTTACCCCTGCCACGGCAACGCTTGCAAAGGGCGAGACTCAGGCGTTTAAAGCGGCTGTTACCGGTGAGGGCATTATCAACGGTGAGGTTGAGTGGAGCCAAAATGGCGCGAAATCCACCATTACGGAAGATGGCGTGTTGACTGTTGACGCTGCCGAGACCAAGACCAGCATCACCGTTACTGCCAAGTCTAAGCAGGACGGAACTAAGACCGGCACCGCAACCGTTACGGTTTCCGGCTGATAAAAGGAGCTGACTCGTATGACATACGCTGATTACGGATATTACTTCGGAACCTATATGGGGGCTGTGAGTGAGAAAGATTTTCCGCGTCTTGTTGTGCGGGCCAGCTCCTTTCTCGATTACTACACGCAAAACCGGGCGAAAGATAACGCCGACATGGATGAGGTCAAGATGTGCTGCTGTGCGCTGGTTGACAAATACGCGGTCATTGAAAAAGCAAACGAGCTTGCGAACAAGCGCCTTTCGGATGCGGCGGCAACGGACGCGGAGGTTAAAAGCGAAACGGTAGGCAGCTATTCTCGCACTCTTTCCACAGGCGGTGAAAGCGCCCTATCGGCTTTGACCACCACGGACAGCGCAAGAAAGCTGCTGGCGGAAACGTGCAATGAATATCTTTCCTATACCGGCTTGCTGTACAGAGGAGGTTGCAGATGTACACCCCCCACACTGTAACGATTTACAACCCGGTTAAGGAGACTGACCCGACAACGTTTAAGGACGTCGAAAAGCTATACGTGACCATTCTCAGGGGCGTCATGCTGCAAGCGTCTAAGGCGGTTAATGTGCGGGAAAGCGGCTTGGAGGGTGCGGATGCGGTTGACCTGTACATCCCGTTTTCCGTGGAAGCTGTAGATGGATTTACCGGCAAGCCAAAGACTTACGCAGGCCCGCAAGCGTTTTACAGTGCCGAAGATAAAACAGGACTGTGGACGCTTTCGATTGACGGGAATGGCGGAACAACCTTTTTCGTGAAAGGCGAATTTGTCAGTGACAAGGAAGATATCGCATTGTCACAGGACGATTGCTACACGGTCACAAAGGTTGACATGAAAGACTTTGGCAGCGCGGATATGCAGCATTTTTTCGTGGGAGGTGTTTAAAGCGTATTCTGTTTATGTGCATACTTGCCCAAATAAGAAAAAATACGTTGGAATGACAAAATGTGAAAATATTCAAGGCCGTTGGAGATACGGACACGGGTACAAACATGATACGGATTTCCAAAACGCAATTTCTGAATTTGGATGGTGTAATATTTCTCACGAAATTATTGCAACAGGCCTTTGTAAAGAAGATGCTGAAGCGCTTGAACGGTCTCTTATTTCTCAACTTATGACAACAAACCCTAATTTTGGGTACAACAGTTATAGTGGGGGGCTTAAGAGTTCAAAAACAAACGCCGTTACACGCGCAAGAATGAGTACAGCACAAAGCGGGAAAAATCACCCACTATATGGAAAGCATCGTTCAGTAGAAACAAAAGAAAAAATTGCGGCATCAAAACGCGGAAAACCTCTCAGCGAAGAATGCAAAATAAAACTTAGCGTTGCTTTGAGTGGTGAAAACAACCCGTCAGCAAGACCTGTAGCACAATACACAAAAAATATGATTTTGATAAAGGTTTGGCCTTACATTAAAGCCGCAAAGGCTGAAACCGGAGCAAATAATATTTCAATGTGTTGCGCGGGGAAACAAAAGACTTCCGGCGGATATGTTTGGCGTTATTGGCAAGTTGGGGGCGTCTGATATGGCCATCAAATTTGACGTTCAGATTAACGGAATAGACGCCATGGGAAAGGCTGTTGCAGAGAGTTGCAGCCGTGCAGAACACGAAATTGCGGAACTGGTAAAGGATGACACAGAGCCGTTTGTTCCGGCATCTGGAAACGCGGCTGGCCTAAGTAATAGGACACGGGTTATTGGAAACACAATACTTTATCCGGGGCCTTATGCCAAATATCTCTATTACGGCAAAGTCATGGTAAATCGTGAAACATTGAAAGGCCCACGCCATTTTATAGACAAATACGGGAATGAACAAATCATGTTTCCGAAAGGTGCAAAACTTATTGCAACAGACCGCGATTTGCATTTTAACCAGCATTTTCACAGGCAAGCCCAATCACATTGGTTTGAAGCGTCTAAGGCGCAAAACCTCCCAAAGTGGTTGAGCGCAGCAAAAAAGGCGGTGGAACGTGAGCTTAAATAACAAACCCGTAACGCTGGCGTCAAGCAGCGAAAAGGCAGACCTTGACCGCTTGATGATGATTTGGGCTAATCAATTCCCCGATTTGCCGGACGATATTGTGCTTATCAAGTACGAGTATTTCGCGGCAAAGACGGTGGGGATGGCCCTTTCCTCTGTGCAAGGCGCGACCATCACGAAAAAGTACATTTGCGGCGGCTATCAGGCCGAATACTCCTTTGAAATCCATTACCAGATTTCGCCGCCCGGGACCAGTGATGATAAACGCCTGCAAGCGGTAGAGATGCTAAACAAATTTGCAGATTGGGCGCAAACACAGCGCCCGGACATTGGCGAAAACAGGCGGGCAATCCGCATTGAAGCATCGGCGTTTGCGTCATATTTGGGCGCAACGTCCGACCAATACGAGGACTACTATGTGCCTCTAAAACTGACATACGAGGTGAATGTTTAAATGGCAGCAAAATATACAATCAAGGGCAATACCGGTGAGAGCGCAGCCCGTGACTTAATGATTGCGTATCTGAACACCGGCATGAGTTCCGCCCCTGTGTGGTCTCCTATGGGCCGTACAGTCGAAGACAGCTCCGTGGAATATGACTATTCTCAGGAGACCAAAACGGACATTTTGGGCGAGACCCATGTAACCGCAAAGACCCCCACCGCAACGCAGACGTTTTCCGGCAATAACCTGATTGCTGGTGATGCGGTGCTGAACCATATCCTTGATATGGCAATCGTGCGGCGCAGCATCTCCGAAGCGCTCAATCAGGACATCCTTATTGCACACTTGTATCTGACAGACACGGAGGGCAAGCCTTTTGCGGAGCGCTGGAAATCTTCTTCCGTGCTGCTGACCACCAACGGCGGCGCTGGCGGCGATATGCTGGCAAGTGATATTGAGGTCACATACGGCGGCGAGCGTGAGACCGGCACCATCAGCAAGGGCAGCGGCGGCGCAATCGAGTTTACGGCTGATACCTAAAAACAAAAGGGGCGGGCAAAGACCCGCCCCAATTTGGAGGAACTATGAAAGACCTTATTGTTGATACTGGCTTAGTTACTTACAACATCAACGGGAGCTGCCAGTTTTCGTTTAACCCGACCGACAGCGGCTTTGTGGAAAAGCTGTTCAATGCTTTTGATACCCTCGACAAGAAACAGGACGCCTATAAGGCAGAGGTCGAAAAGACCGCCAATAAGCGGGAAGTGTTTGAAACGGCCCGCAAAATGGATGAGGAAATGCGCGACATCATTAATGACGTGTTTGGTTTTGACATCTGCACAGCCCTGTTTGGTGAAATGAACGTGTACGCGCTGGCGGACGGTCTGCCGGTGTGGGCGAACCTGATGCTTTCTATCATGGACGAAGTGGACACCACATTTGCCCGCGAAAGCAAGGCAACTAACCCCCGCATTAGCAAATACACGAAGAAGTATCACAAATGATTTTCGACCTGCCGACCTCTGTGGAGGTCAACGGAACGGAATACGAAATCCGCTCAGATTATCGGGACATCCTGACAATCTTTGAGGCCCTTTCTGACCCGAATTTGACGGAGCAGGACAAGGCTGAAGCAATGCTTGACATCTTTTACCCTGACTTTACAGAAATGCCGCAGAGCGACTATGAAGAAGCCATAAGGCAATGCGTTAAGTTCATGAACTGCGGTGAGGAACAGCAGGCAGAGAAGCGCGGGCCAAAGCTAATGGACTGGCATCAGGATTTCCCGCTGATTGTCGCGCCCATTAACCGGGTGCTGAACAAGGAAGTTCGCGCCGAAAAGGTGCATTGGTTTACGTTTATTTCCGCGTATCAGGAAATTGGGGAATGCACTTTTTCTCAGGTTGTCAGCATCCGCAGCAAGAAAGCAAAGGGTAAAAAGCTGGATAAGGCGGAGCAGGAATTTTACAAGCAGAACCGCAGTCTGATTGATTTCAAAAAGCAGTATTCCGCGCAGGACGAGGACATCATCAGCAAGTGGGTATAAAAAACCGCCCTCTTATGAGGGCGGCGGAGTTATGCAAGAAAAAAATGCGGGGATATAAAGAAGATAAGTTTAAATCGGAACAAAAGAAGCAAAAGAATACCGCCAATTAAAATGAATACCAGCGGCCACAAATTTTGCTTTCCGCCTGCATCAGTTTGCTTTGTGATTGCGGGGCTATTGCTGTAAAACTCAATCCCGCCGCTGTCATTCGCCCAACAAATAATATTAAACGGCTCTGTTGTTGGGACTATTGACGCAACGACCATAGTTCGATTTCCAATTTTAAAACTTAAAAGGCTTGGAACATCAGGTAAATTTAAATCTATTCCATCCCCGTTTTTGATTTCTCCCGCAAATTCGTTATTGATAAACAAAGAGAAACGTCTGGCGCTGTATGCTAACCGTTTTTCTCTCTCAACATGAATTAACATCCAATGTCCCCCTTAAAATATTAAGTAAGTAGGTAATTTTATGGCAGATGGCTCTCTTATCATTAAGGCCGAAATCGACGATAAAGAGGCCCAAACTGAATTAAACCGGCTAACTAAAAAAATCGACACGCTTAACGATAAAATCAGTGACAAAAAACAGCAGAGGATGCCGCTGGTGGAACAGTCAAAGCAGCTTGCCGCAAATCTTGACGCCGCAAAAGAAAAGCTCGCGGAAATGCAAAGCGGCAACGAATTTGTTTCATCTGCCGCATTGAAAGAGCAAGAGCAGACCGTAGCATCATTGCAAAAGGCGTGGGCTGGTGTGCAAAAAAAAGTTGAAACCATGGATGCGTCCATTGCCAAAGACACCCAAAGCCTCGAACGTATGACTAATCGGGCGGGAGATTTGTCCGCGCAATTAGCGGGCGCAAAAAATAATGTTGCGGGAATGTCCCCGGCTGCTTCGGCGGCTGCGGCTCAAATGGATAAATTCATTAACCGCATTAAGAACCTTGCACGGCGCGTATTTGTGTTTACGCTAATAACCCAAGCGCTTCGCGCTACAAGAAATTGGGTAAGCAAGTCAATTCGTACCAATGCTGACGCAACAAAATCTATCGCCCAGCTAAAAGCTGCTTTGCTTACATTGGCGCAGCCATTGCTCAATGTTATTATTCCCGCTTTTACAACTTTTGTCAATATTCTTACGAGTGTTGTAAACACAATTTCTATGGTAATTTCAACATTGTTTGGGACAACCATAGAAGATTCCGCGAAAGCCGCAGAAAATTTATATGGCGAACAAGAGGCGTTAGATAGCGTAGGCGCTTCGGCAAAAAAAGCGGAAAAATCTCTTGCCAGCTTTGATGAAATCAATAAATTGACCGGCTCTGGTAGTACGGGAGGCACGGGAAGTTCCAATATAGCACCTGATTTTTCTTCATTAAAAAACGGAATATTGTCTGGTCTTACTTTTACGTTAGACGATATTTTATTTAACTGGGAAAATTTAACGGCAGAAGATATCCTTGCTAAAATAATTGTTCTTTTGTCTGCAATTTGCGGAGCCATTATTGGGTGGTCTCTTGGTGGCCCCGGTGGTGCAGTCATTGGAATGATTATTGGCGCGGGTATTGGACTGTTAATCAGCAATTTAACTTTTGATGGAGACGGAACTCTAAGCCAAGAAGAAATCTTAAAATCCGTAATACTTGCATTAGGTGCATTAACCGGTGGGATTTTGGGATTTGTAATTGGCGGCCCTGCTGGAGCGGCATTAGGCGTTCTCCTTGGCGCGGGAGTAGCTCTTGCAATAAACAGCCTGATATTTAACGGTGACAATGCACTTAGCCAAGAGGAAATTTTAACCAGTGCCGTTACTGTTTTAGGCGCTCTTGTTGGCGGCATTATTGGCTTTGTAATTGGTGGGCCGGGAGGCGCAGCAATCGGTGCCATTATTGGCGCGGGCATTACATTGTCTGTTTTAAAAGCGCTATTCAATGGTGATGGCAGTTTAAGCCAAGATGAAGTTTTAAATTCCATAGCCGTTACATTAAGCGCAATGTTAGGCGGTATCATCGGCTTTGCGGTTGGCGGCCCAGCCGGAGCAGCTTTAGGCGCTGTAATTGGGGCCGGGGTAACTGCAAAAATCCTGTCGCTTGGATTTGAAAAAACGGGCTTATCTGTTGACAAGATTATAGGCGGCTTAGTTGAAGTGCTTGTTTCTCTTGCCGGTGGTTTAATCGGTTTTGCAGTAGGTGGCCCATTAGGGGCTGTTATTGGAGCATCTGTCGGTGTTGGCCTGAGTTTGATTATTGATAAGGCTCTATTCAGCGACAAAAAATCCGGCAAAAAAGCTGGATATGAAGAAGGCAAAGAGCTTGGCGATAATGTAAATCAAGGCGCAAAAGATGCTCTTGGAGTGCATTCCCCATCAACGGAATTTCAGCAAATGGGCGATTACCTCATGCAAGGCATGGCAAACGGCATTACCGAAAGTCAGGGCCTTGTGCTTCAGGTATTCCAAACGCTGCTTGACAGCCTCGATGTTTCATTCAACACATGGCAGACAAATTTCCTGTTAGGCTTTTCGCAGTTCCGTACAACGTTTTCTGAGCTGTGGACAAACTTCTGGTCTCTTATGGGCCGGACGTTCACAATCAAGTGGAACAATATCCTGACCACGTTGCAGCAGGGCGTAAACAACGCGATTGACGCGCTCAATGAGCTGGTAGACGCGGCAAACAGCCTTGCGGAGCTGACGGGTACATTTTATCACCATGTAGGCCACATCAATGTTCCCACAATCCCGCTGCCGAAGCTGGCAACCGGCGCAGTCATTCCACCCAATAGGGAATTTTTGGCGGTGCTGGGTGACCAGAAGCAGGGGACGAACATTGAGACGCCTCTCACCACAATGGTTCAGGCGTTTCGTCAGGCGCTCTCTGAGGGCGGTTATGGCGGCCAGAGCGAAGCTGTATTGATGCTGGATGATGAAGCGCTGGGCCGCATTGTGTACCGCCTGAACAAGTCCGAAAGCAATCGCATTGGCGTCAATTTGGCGGAGGTGTAATGTGAGTTACATTAAACTGAATGGCAAGGTATTTGACGCCGATGTGGCAATCTCCAAATACAACCGCTATTTTAACGTCCTTGACGGTGAAAATGCGGGGCGTGTGATGACCGGGCGAATGGTACGAGACGTTATAGGCTCGTACCTCGGTCATAAAATCACAGTGTTTCGGCGGGGGGATAACTACGCAGGGCTGGATGAATTTTGGGAGTACCTTTTCCAGCACAGTGTAGATGATTCCGTAATGTTGGAGGCGGCGGACGGACAGACCACGATTTCCTATGAGGCGTATTACACCAGCGCCTCGCAGGACATCGAAAAGGCTGAAGATGGTGTGAATTATTGGGGCGAAATCGAAGTGAATTTTATCCCCATGGACGCGCAAGTGAAGCCGTGAGGTGACGCATGGCAAAAACAAAAGTCATTTACCGCGATGTTGCGGTAGGCGCTGAAGAAAACGCCACAGTAGCGGCAACCGGCGCTATGTCGGAAAGCATTCTGCAAAAGCTCCCTCCCGGCGTATCACCGGGCAAAATCATCACGCTGGAACATAACCGCTGGGCGTTGGACGGGACATTTGACCGATTTTTGGAAGAAAGCGTGATTGCGTTTTGGTCAACGGAGATTTCCGGAGCAGATGGCACGTTTACAGCGAACCCGGTCATTACCATTACATTTTCCAAACAGTTTTCCAGCATGGGCGTCAGCCTCATCGGTGAAGAAGCGACCGGCGAATATTGCTCTCAGGTCAAATTGCAATGGTATCAGGGGACAACGCTAAAAGCGGAGCAGGAATATCAGCCGAACGCGGTCAACTATTTTTGCTCTAAACGCGTGGAAAGCTATGACAAAATCGTGCTGACCATTGAAAAGACCTCTGTGCCGCTCCGCAGGGCAAAGCTGGACCGTATTGTGTTTGGTGTAACACGCACGTTTGGCATGAATGAGCTGCGGGCAGCGTCCATTACAAATCAGATGAACGAGGGCGCGATTGAGCTTCCAATTTCCACATTCAAATGGACATTGGACAGTTTGGAAGATGTGGATTACCTGTTCCAGCTCAAACAGCCGGTAGAAGTACAGAACAACGGTAAGACGCTGGGCGTGTACTACATTGACGGTAGCGACCGCAAGAGCGACCGGGTATACAAAATCGACTGCAAGGACGCTTTAGGCGTGCTGGATGATACGCCATTTTCTGGCGGTGCGTATCTATCCGGCATCAGCGCAAAGACGCTGCTGGAAACGCTCTGTGCGCCGTTTACGGTGGAATATGCAGACGGTGTAACGGGCGCAACGCTAAAGGGCGTTATCCAGTCCGGCACAAGCCGCTCCGCCATACAGCAAGTCATTTTCGCATGGGGCGTGTGCCTTGCCACAGACGGTGGAGAGGTTATCCGGGTATTTAATCTTCCGTCTGCTGCGGAGACAATCCCGCAGGACAGGACATTTACCGGCGCAAGCGTCAAGACATCTTCCGTTGTGACCAAAGTTTCCGTTGTGGCGCACACTTACGCCGCAAGCAGCAGCGGGGACGTGGAAATCAACGGCCAGAAATACACCGACACTAAAACGGTGTACTCCGTGAGCAATCCCGATGTTATCGCCACGGACAAGGTTAATGTCAAGGAAATTAAAGACGCAACGTTGGTTTCAACAGACATCGGGCAAGCGGCGGCGCAGCGCGTCTATGACTATTACCAGCGCCGCGATGCAATCTCCGCAAAAATCGTTTATGACGGTGAAAAGCTGGGCGATTGCGTCAGCATTTACACCCCGTGGGGAACGCTGCTGACCGGGAACCTGAACAAAATGGACATCACGCTTTCCAACACCGTTGTCTACAAAGCGGAGGCCAAATCATGACGCGCTACGCAAACGGCTATACGGACGTGCGGAGCGGGGAGAGCTACGGGCGGAGCGCCGTGCCAAACCCACGGCCGGGCTACGGCGAGGGCGGAGCCAAGGGAACCGGCGGCACGCCAGGTGCGCGGCACAAGGAAAAGCAGTACCGCCCGGATGGAAGCCCGGCGGGCAGCCGGTGGGTCATTGACGTAGAGCCGGGAGAGGGGACTAACGGGTCTAACGGCTCCGCCGGGTGCGTCATTGTGTATTATGACAAGTGAGGTGGGCTATGGCCTTTGATATAAAAACGCTCATTATCGACCGCACGGCGGCAGACGCTGCATCCGGCACGGACAAGGGCTATTACAACGCGACAGACCTTAACCGGGTGGGGGCGGCCGTTAAATACATTGCGGAGCGGTTTAGCGGCTACGGCTACGCCGTGGCGGTCAGCCCAAAGGCGGACTGGTCCGAATCGGACACGCCGACTGCAAGCCAGATGGAGACGTACCGGGGCAACATTGCAAGTCTGCGGGCAGTCATCGCCGTGATGGCGGCCACGCCGGAGACGCCGGAGACCATGCGGGCGCTAAATTATGTCAAGGCCAATAACATTGAGCGTATTTTGCAGGACCTCGACACCCTTATCACCAACATGGAGCAGGCGTGGTTTTTCTCCGGCGATTTGTACGCCGGGGAGACCTGAAAGGAGACAATATGCAGGACAGAGTACCACTTTACCCGGGGCGGGTGACGCTGACCCCAGTGGCCGGGCAGGAAAACACCTTTGATATGGCCCGGGCGGACCAGCCCACGCAGGAGGGGACGCCGCTCAACAAGGTAACGCTTTTGAAGGACGCCACGGCGGGAAAGTACGGCATGGACAATACAGCAGTGCCGGATGAGGTGCTGGACGTGCTGAGCAAGAGCGTATTGGAGGGCACCTATCCAGTTGTAGATGTGTACGCTGGGCAGAATTGGGAAAAGGGTACTGCGCCCAACGTCAGCGGGTCCGTGTGGCAGGCAATTGCGGTTGCAAACAACATCCTTTTTTCGTTCCCAATCAGCGGCACAACCGCAGTCATGTCAACGGACGGAAAAACATGGACAACATTTACGATCCCAACTGTATCGGGTGGTTATAACTATGATGGTAGACACAGAATTGTGTATGCGGGTGACACATATTATCTCCTGATTCCCATTACATCAAGCCCATACAAGGCAATTATTTATGCTACGCAAAATCTGTCTACATGGACTTTAAAGTGCACGCTATCGCTAACTAACATTGCGTACGACCTGTTTTACAGCAATTATCTGAGCAAATTTGTCCTTATCGACATATCCGGCAAGGTGTATTTGAGCAGTGATGCGGAAAATTGGGAAAACACATACAATCTCGGAGCGTCAGCGTCAGGCTTTAACAATGGCATTGACGGTCCCGATGGCTTCTATATTGCGGCCAAAGTCTCCAAAAAATTTCAGGTCATTAAGCTAAAATCTGATAGTTTTGAAACGGTTTTTACGTCTGCGGACCTGCCAAATACATTTTTCGACGTTGCTTTTGTAAAATTTAAAGGAAAATATTTTGCGTATACCCCGTATGGCATAGCGCACAGCGAGGACCTAAAAGAGTGGCAGTTGTCCGACGCAAATTATCAATCGAGCGAAACAAATGTTACAACCATTGTGGAGCAGCTTGCGTGCAGCGATGTCAATGTGCTCATTAAATTTAGCACTGAGTCGCTTGTGAGCTTTGATGGACTTAATTTTAAACGCATTACGGATAGCGTGCCATCGCAGCAGGGGAGCATGGCATACATTAACGGTGTTTTCTGCTTCCATTCGCAAGGTGCTCCGTCCGCAATCAATCCCTATTACACCCCCGACACCACATTTAAGGACGAGCCGGGGCTGGTAGATGTGCTGGGGAACATGATTGACATCCCCTTAAAGCAAATTGCAGGGGCGGCGAGCATTGAGATTGGGACGTATACGGGGACGGGGACAACTACACTGACGCTAAAAACAAAAGGTAAGCCTAAGTTTTTCTTGATTTTTAAGTCCAAAAGCGGCAACAGCGAATATCCTGAGTATGCTTTTGGGTTGCTTCCAGAAGATATTTCCGCTGCGGACTACTATTATTTTCCATCCATCTTTTTTTCCATGGTTAGTACGGCAACGCAAGATGCTGGCTTGCGAGTATCTGCTTTAACAGATAATGAGCTTACTTTGACGTCTGTTAGCCATAACACAGCGTATTATCTGTTTAATGTATCCGGCACAACATACCGTTATTTGCTTGTTTACAAGGATGACTAAGGAGGCCAAAATGCAAATCATTGAGATCGCGGCGCTGGAAAACGGCGCGCACAACAACCAGACCTCCAGCGCTATTACGGCTCCGCCTTCCGGCTGGGCGGAGGTGCCTGCGGGGATGGCCGTGCCGGAGACGTTCCCGTTTGTGGACATCGAGGTAGAGGGGAACGTGGTGACGAAGATGACTGCCGGGACGGTGCCGGAGCCGGAGCCTGAGCCAACGCCGGAGCCGACGCAGCTTGACCGCATCGAGGCGCAGAGCACCTACACCGCCATGATGACTGGCACACTTTTGGAGGGCTGATATGAGAGACAAAATCGCAAAATGGTACGCGCAGGGCCTATGGACGGAGGAAATGGTCCGTCAGGCCGTGGAAAAGGGCGTCATTACCGTGGCCGAGGCGGAGGAAATCCTCAGCAATGGGGCAACTGCACGATAACAAGTCGGATTTTTAATCCTTAAGCTGCAAATTAAGGAGCGTGACGCATGACAGAGGCAATCATCTGCGCCCTGATTACGGGCGGTATAACCTTAGCGGGGGTCCTTGTCACCAACAGCCGG
>ERZ1024431.41-NODE-41-length-19132-cov-23.901085_pt1 | contig 19132 bp, 32 predicted proteins | sample MGYA00520782_ERZ1024431 | MGnify/ENA primary metagenome ERZ1024431 (study PRJEB33242, sample SAMEA3444288) | Homo sapiens | biome: Host associated; feature: Gastrointestinal tract; material: Stool | place: Uganda | collected 2011-01-01 ...
TCTCCATAGTGTATGGAGAACTAATGGATATACAAACAAGCTATTTTTCCAAACTTGGAGAAGTATAATTCTTGTTCTACATCCTCGCCTTTAATTCCATCTCTTCTCTTAAATTGGGGTCAATATACTTATCTCCATCGTAATCTAAAATGTTTTGGTGTGTGATAATAGCTATAAATTCATCAAGCTCTTTAGGCTCTAAAACTATATCATATATATATAATTTTTTCATGCCGTTAGCTTCTGTTTTTATACCATAAATATCTCTCATTTTACTTTTACATTCTGGACATACAGCATAGTTATTAATAAACTCAAGAGCTTTAACTTTCTTTTCAGTTTCACTTAAATTATCAGGTAATGTTTCTTGAAATTTAGCATATTCTTTGATAACTTCAAACTAAGTTCGTTTGAATCCACAATGAGGACAAAACAAACCATTTTTTTCATGGAGCACAAGTTCGAACATATTAATTACCTAAGAAGTAACCATAGGTCCATATTTTTGATTTTCCATATTCTATATTAAATATGCCATATAAGACATACCAATACCTTCAGGATTAGCCACTTTTTTAGTGGTTTCTATCCCATTTTCACCTACCACTTTTATTTCTTTAATATTTTTATCTTGAGTAAAACAAGATAAATTGGCATAAAAGTTGTAGTAATCTTTCGTTAAAACTGGATAAATTAACAAGCCTTTAAATGGCACTGGTAAATCCAGACCAAAATAGGCTTGTTCGTACATCTCCATTTTTGCTTGTAACTCTTTAGAAATTGCCAATTAAGACACCCCACTCATGTAGCATCCTAATACAACTTTAATTCCCTCAAAATTTCTATTGTTCCAAATTCCATATTGAGCTTGTTGGAATCTGCTCATCATTGTTGAAAACTCTAAATTGCCGACACCCTGTACATGAGCGCCATTAAGTAAAAACAAAACCGCTTTCACTAAAGTAGAAACACGACTCTTACCAGTAATGGGAATTTCAACTCCATCAACTGTATCAACAGGATAAACTTTATCATCATCACTTGGATTGATATTAATACATTTATTGTGAGTAATTATATCAATACCAAAGTTAACAACTGCTTTATATCTATCCGTAGGAATAATTTGGTCAATATAAATCTTTAATAACGTACTTTCAACTGTCCAAGCATCTTCAAAATGAGGGCTTCTAAAAATACGTTTATCGGATTGTGTTATATCATCAGAACATATCAAAGAAGTAATCTATTGATATGTAGGCAATTCTCTATTAAGAGCATCTGCATCATTGTAATATAAAAGTTTCCAAATAATATGAGTTTGTTCTAATTCTTCAGGAGTTTTCTTGTTTGGAGACAATAAATAATAAATTATTCTATCTTCTACTCCATCTAAATTTACAAAACGGTTAAATGCAGATGGTGCATAACTACTATCTAACATTAATAAAAACCTCCCAATTTAAAACTAAAAGTCTCACTAATAGTAACCCCTGCAACATCAGGGTCGATACAAGTAGCAATTACATCTAATGTACCTCTATTGCAAGCTTTTAAATTTTTAATCTTAAAGGTGTTATCACCAGTTTGTTCAAATTCATAATATTTAGACCAATTTTCTTCTTTTATACCATTTAAAACAACTTTGTACTCGAAGTGAGTGGGAAGTGTATCACCTTTGAAACTTAATTCAGTTTCACATTCTTTGCTATTGCCAAGAATTATTTTATAATCGTCACAATCTTTAAGAGTAATATGATACTCCTCATCGTGAAGGTCTTCCTTTTTTGGAATAAGATATAAAGGAGCATTATTAGCGACACGTGTTACAGCATCGTCATTAGCGCTCCATAAATCTTTATCCAACGCCAAGACCACGAAAGGTATATCTTCTAATCCAGTAAAACCACTTTTTGCAAAAGTTTTGGTGGATGTACTCTTTATAACAGCTTTAACTTTATATATAGCATTATTTTCAATGTCGTTCTAATCTGTGCCACCAAGAATAACTCGGCTATTAATTTTAACAGCATTTGAAAAATAATTTAATTGCATCGTGACATACCACTCAGCTTGAGGTATTACCAAAGTTTTGTTATAATACTAGTTCATATATTTCAATTCGTTTTCCAGTACAATAGGCTCATACCTTATTTCAGTGGCATCTGTTTGACTGTTTGTTGAAGACCCAAGTAATGCAATATTAGCATTACATCTACGAATTACACAAGAATTCCGTGGATTTATAGGAGAATTATTTATAGCAATCCAAACACTCGTATTATAATGTTTTTCTTCTTCTGTCATAACGCTTAAATCCTAAAATTCCAAAGAAAAACGATATCTTTTTCCAAGAGGATTTGGATATTTCAAATCTCTAAAAGAAATTTCTGCCCAATCCGTACCCAAATCTTCACCACGTTCACCCTTAACATTTCTTATAACAACAGTTTCAAGAGGTGTATATTCAGGCATTTTGGTTGTGTATTCAATTTGTCGGTCTTTTTCTTCTTCTATGTCAACAGTATTATATCTATATTCCCAATCCTAATTGCGTTTATATTGCAGATTTTGAATATAATAATTATCTCCAACCATATTATGCTTTAAACGAGCTTTGAGTATGATACTGCTATCAACAATATCAGTAGTATTTAAAATCGCCATTTTAATCCATAATCTCCTTAGCCTTCGTTTTTGTATTTTTTTAATAAATACTCTGCATAATTGATTGATTCAAATATTAATTTCTTAATCTGTCCTTTATCTAATTGATTCGTTAAAATAGCATTGATATTAATTATAATGCTTACTAATTCACCATCAAAAAGAATATTACTTGACGAAACATACATCATTATTCCACCACAATACACACGGTAATTATAAGTGGAATCGGGTTCTTGAGATTTGTCATATACATAAAGAACTTTCTTCAATTTTGAAATTATTTCTTCTAAGCATATAATTTTCTCATTAATAGATAAAACTACTTTGAAGTTCTTTGCTTCTTTATCCATCTTTACCCCCTTCCTATAAACTTACTACCACCCATAAAACGGATTTGCCACGCAAGTCTATTTTGATAATTGTATATTTCTGAATCAAGTTGGTCTATCCATTCATTTTTCGCTTTTAAGATACGGTCATTAGACATAAGTTTGAAATCGCTGTCTTGCATTAAATTGCGAATATCTAATAACAAATTGCGTTCTTCTTCTCCCCATGCCTTTACAAGCAAACGAGCAAGAATATCTTTAACATAACCTACCACTAAACTTGTACCATTTACATTTTTGTTAGTTAAACCTTCAAAATTGTCAGTAAATTCACCAACATAATATTGCTCAACTGCATATTGCTTGCCTTCAGGTAACACATCAGGGAATTCTACAGTGTGAGCTTCTTTATCAATCGAGCCTTGCACCAATAATTCTCCTTCAATATAATTATATATTGAATTATCCTGAATCTCAAACTCAGGGTCAAGTTCGAATTTATTATTCTTACCATCCCCTTCAAAAACTTGCATGATACCTTTTGGTTCTTTATATTGAGATAAACGTAAAGAAACGCTTAGAGGGTTGTTAAACATAGATATTGCATTTTGCAAATAGGTGTACATTATCTTATTAAATTGCAAAGGATTAGTTTCATACGCTGTCGTAATCCTTGGGTCATCAAATAAGGCTATTGCTTTTCGATAGACATCACTAAACAAAATGCCCATTTAAACCCTCCTTATTTGTTTAATGTCTTATTGAATCAAAATTCATTTGAGCCAACAGATTGTCAAAAACACCCTTGTTAGAAATTCTGTTCAGAAGCTCAACTTTACTTCTAACACGATATTTAGCATCATTTTCATAGCACTTTCCAAGCCAGTAAGAACAAATAAAGTCTTTATCAGCTTCAGTCAAAGAATTCATGTAATCCTCAAGTTCACGCTCACTCTTCTTGTAAATATTTACGAGGTCTCCCTTCGTAACAACAGCATGACCCTCTCTTTTCAAACAAGATACATTATAACGTTCCGCAACATCGGCGAATTCGGGAGCCAAAAGAATAATTTCTTTATCGAACCACTTACGATATTTGGAAACACATTCCTCGAACTGTTGCCAGCTAAGAACACGCTGTTCACCGAGAGTATGGAAATTAATAGTCAAACCAGTAAGCTGAATAGCGGTTGAAAGCCCACCAAGCAACTCACGATTATGAACAATAACAATTTCCTTATCACTCTTTCTATTGCCAAGAATTTCCAGAAGTCTTTCTGTTGTATTAGAAGTATTATCCTGTACTTCTTTTGCCTTAAAAGAACTTTCTGTATCGCCCTCTCTATCATTCAAAGTAGATTCTTTGATTGCTTCTGCCAACTTTTCGTTCTTTGCTTTCTCTTCCTTGAGTTCACCACTCAAAGATTCAATTGTAGACTGGAACTTTGCCATCATAGCTTGAATATCTTCTAACGAGATAGAAGACTGAGTAGCAGGAGACTCCTTAACAGAAGTCTCCGCATTCTCAGCAATTTGTTCCTTATTAGTTTCGTTTACAACTTCTTCTGTATTTTTAATAGTTTTCTTATTTACAGCCATTTTTTACAATCTCCTTTTAAACCTTTTAAACATATCTGGAGCAACCAGAATTTACGAAATCAACTAATTATTATAATTAATTATTTATAATTAGATTATAATTTGATATTAGTTAAGAGTAATAGCACCAATCTTGCTACCTACAATAGCGTCCATACCCATACGCATATCAACGGTAAAACCGTAAGTATGGTCAGCAGCAAACAAGGGGTCCTTCTCAACAGAAACGGTATTACCTTCCATGACAACCTTGATAGGCTTATTCATACCAAGAGGAAGCATGTAAATAATATCATCAGGAAGAACGACTTCAGGCTCACCATTGATGGTGTTAGGAACAAGAGCATTACCCAGTTCAATCATAGGAACATTCTTGTAATCAGGCAGGAAGCCATCTCTAACAATAGCGCTATCCTCACCATAACGGAAGCCCTTTGCACTGTCAGGAAGGACAGAAGCAAGAGCAATAGAAGTACCAAGAGCATAAACATCAGCACCACCGTTAGCAAGTTTTACCAAACGTGCAACTTTGAGCCAGTTCTCATCAGTGAGACCGTTAGCCATATAGCCAGCGATACCATCCTGATTATTAGTAGCAACGTCAGTGTTGTTGGTAATGATAGAAGCCATTACCTTAGCAAGACGAGCTTGAATATAAGCGGCAAAGGAAGCACCAATCTTCTGGAGGAGTTTACCCCAATCCTGCCTTCCCGATGCCACGTGGTCAGTTACATTAAGAGTTATTTAGTGTTTTTAGCTTTTTGCTATTCATAATCTTTTAAAATTATTTCAGTATAATAATTACCATCTTTTAATAACCAATTTATTTTGTCAATTATTTCTTGCTTCTCTGGAATAGAATGGTCTCCTTTTATTCTCAAAACTTTGTAGCCCATTTTTTGAACTACTCGGTCTCTTTTAATATCTTTCTGTTGGTCTTGATGCCAATACCAACCATCATATTCCAAATCTATTCTGATATCCCCAATAAAAATAGCTACGTCTAAATTAAGTTGACTTAAAGGGTAATTCAACTCTACTTTATATTCATCTTGAAGCATTTCATAAATTTTTAATTGTTGTGAAGAACATGGAATTAATTCTCTTTTATTAGCCAATGCTTCTTGCATCCTTTTTCGTATTTCTGGATTTTGTACAGGGTAATCACAGCCGTATTTTTCCTTGCAAGTATTGACAGCTTTAGTCCTTACTTCTTTATTCGAAAAAGGGTTTACATCTCCATATTTTTCCAAGCAAGTTTTAATAGCTTTTTCTTTTGCTTCTTTTGTTAAAAATGGATATTCAACTCCATATTTTTCCAAACAAGTCTATTTTGCTTTTTCTTGACTTTCCCTAATCTACCGAGGACTATCCACTCCATATTTTTCCTTTAAAGTTTTCTTAATTTTTTCTTGGATTTCTTTGCTCTTAAGTGGACTATCTACACCATATTTTTCTAAATTTGTTTTTACAGACTTGTTATTTCTTTGAGCTATTAATTCTTTGTTCTTTCCCCAACAATCTTTACAACAATATTTACCATCATGCTTTTCTATTCTTTTTAAATATTTTTTATATTGAACTGTTATTTCTTTACCACAAAAATCACAAATAGCCACAACATCTCTATGGCTACCTTCTGGCAACTCTTCTGGTTTAACTTGAATAATCTCCCCTTTAAAAAGACTATAGCCTTTTTCATTGAAATATTTCTAAGCGGTTTGTGTCCAAGGAATTTCAATCAATTGATTTTCTTTTAACATACAAACCTCCTTTTTATTTCATTTAAACACTAAATTTTTCGAATCGTCAATTCGCTCTAACCCTTTCGGATTCTTATGCTTTCACATAAGCTTAGACTATATCTTCATCCCTATAGGATGTCCACCATTTCGGAATAATTTATTGACTATATTCCTACTCCTCTTACGAGGATAGTCGTTGAACCTTCTTCTTTTCGAAGCTTGGCTGCTGATTACCGATTTTAAGATACTTAGGGTTTAACCTTATATCATACAATCAATTTTTTCTGCTTTCACAACTATCACGATTAAATCTATTTCAATTTTGCGTTGTAGTTTGATTGTCTTTACGGTATTCCAGCAATTAAATGGAAACATTTTTACGCATATTACTATACGCCCTAGCTATTTATAATGTGCTTATATTTAACCAGTCAACATAGAGAGAAATCTGCTCTCTCTTAGCAGCAATAGTATACTCAGTGTTGGAAGCAGTCTGAACGCCACCACGAGCGATACCTTCAGCAAGGCTATTCACGATGAAGAGCTCATTGCTATCGACTTCATACTTAGCGACATCACCGAAACCGACCTGAGTGACATCATAAAGCTGTTCATAACCAGCCGCAGCGACGGTAGGCACAACAGGAGTGATAGCACCAGCAAGGATGGTATCGAAAGTCTCAAGGAAGCCACTCTTCTTGTAGACCATAGGATTCTTAATCATATCGAGACCGCTCCACTTCATGCCAGCGTTCTCAACACAATATTTCATAAACTCTGTGTTAAAGGTCTTATTAGCCTCAACGTACTCAGGGGTGTTGTTCTTACCCTCAATGGACTTCTGAGCCAAAGAATAGCAAGTTTCAACGAGACCATCAGCGACATCTTCGTTGAATTTGTTATAACTAAAAATTTGTTTCATAATAACAAAATCCTCCTTAATTAATCTATAAAAATCATAAAGTAAATATCAATATTTATTTTAAATTATTCAAATTATTCAATGATAATTATTTAATGATAATTTAAAATTACTCGTGGATAACGGTGCAATAGAACTTCTTACCCTCGTTCTTGACACCGATAATCTTATCCTTACCAAACTCAACCTTAACGCAGAGTTTGTCATCAGCAGCAGCAGCAGCAGGAGCCCACTGACCGTCAGAGCCAGCAACGGCATACTGACCAGCAGTAGGAGCAGACTCAAAGTTGTCTTCACCGAGATAGAACTCGTCACCGAGCTTGAGGCAACGAACGCGAGTGTGAGCACCAGCAGGGCAGGGAAGACCGCAAGTCTTAACACCTTCGCTGTAGACAACGCCCATGATTTCGCCCTTAGAAACGCCAACATAGTCAACGATACCGATACGACCAGTACCAGCATAAGGCTTAATCTCACGAGTATTCATATCCTTCAGACCCTTATAGACCTCGTGGTCGATAAGGTCGCCAATTTCAACCAAAGAACCATCAGCGAGTTCTTGGTCATTGCAAACACCAGAAACCAGATAGCTTTTAACATCTTCAGAAGCCATCAAAATCTTCTCAATAAATTTCATAATAAAGTTATCCTCCTTTTTTAATTAAATCTTATTAAGATTTTTCATTGCATTTTTAAGGTTATTTGCGCTGTCGTTCACTTCAGTAACAACAGGTTTATCCTTAACAATATCAGCAGAGAACTCTTTCTCCTTAGCTTTCCTGCTAAGTTTCTTCTGAGCATAAAGAGCATCTGCAATTTTATGGTCAACAGCCTCATTAAGTTCCTCATCGGAAGCATAGGTGCTATTATCACAATTTTCTTTTATAAATGCCTTAATATTAGTAGCATTTTCCTCAGTCAAATCTTCTTCAGAATCAACCAAAGAGCAAGCCAAAGCATAAAGTTCGGCATTTTTCTTTGCGTTAAACTGAGCATTAAGAGCATTATACTTTTCAGTCAGTTCAGCGAAAGAAGTATTAAGAGTGTTGAATCTCTCATAAAGTTCATCGGCAGTAAGTTGTTCATCACCGACAGCATAGTGGGTATCCTGAGCAACAATACTTTCGCCAACGGGCTTGCCGATTAAAATACTACCATCATCGTGTTCTTTAAGGATGTCAGTATCAACTTTAGGAGCACCAAGTTCCTCACCCTCAACCTGTCCATGGTCAGCATGGGATTCATCAACGGTTACATCGGTAGCGGCAAACTGAGCAGGGTCATCACATTCGACTTTCTTTTCACCGTCATCACACTCAGCCTCAGTTTCCTTTTTACCATCGTCATCGTGGTCATCATCATGTTCATCATCGTCATGGTCATCATCATTTTTGTCATCTTCAGACTCATTCTCTTTATGACCGTCATCCTTGTTACCATCGTCATCTTCATGCGCACAAGTGCAAGGGTTGTTACCGCAGACTTCGCACTTGCCGTCTTCAGATTCACATTCCTTGGATTCAGTCTCTTTATCACTCTCATCTTCAGGATTTTCATCCTTAGAGAGTACAATCTTTTCTTTAGCGTCCATATCGACATTAGCGACATTTTCTTCGTTGATGCTATAAGTAGCCTTAAAGTTTTCGTCATCAAGGCTAAAGCAAACAACATCGTCGTTAATTTCAGTGACACTATAATGAGAAGCATTCTCATCAAGACCGCTATTCAGAAAAGATTCGAGAAGTTGTCTTTTCTCTTCATAGGTCATTGTTTTTGGTTCCTCCCCTCTTTGTTCATTATCCATTGTGATTTCGTCCACTTTTTCATTAACAACTCCATCATCAGAGACGGTGGAATCGAAATCCTCATTTTTATTATCTGCATCAGAACCAGAATCTTTATTAGAATCTTTGTTAGAATCTTTATTTTTGTTATCATTGTCTTCCAATTCTTTATAAGCGAAAGACAAACATTTTTCCTGTTTCTGATAAACAGCATCATTAATTTTATCAAGAATGGTTAAATGTGCATTAGGGATAGCTTCAGTAACAGCAGAACCAAGAATAGTAAATCCATCAAATATGAATTTATCTATTACTTCGACTTTATTTTCATCGGTATGACTTTCAAGGACTTCTATTTCAACAGAGATTTTCTTTTTAGTATCCTTAAGCAATCTTTTAACTTGTTTATAAGCATATTTAGCCCAAAGGACGCAAGTAAAATGCACCCAAGTTTGACCGTCATGTTCGACAATTTCAACCAAATCTTCGCCACGAATTACGCCAAGTGGAACTTCACATTTACCATTAGTAAAGTCAAAGTAATCTTGTTGTAACTCATTATCCCATCTATATTCCATTTCATGAGCTTTAAAATCATCATGAGCGACATCAAAAGCGCCGAGAGCGGGTTTATTATAAAAGGTAGGTTTAGCGTCTTGCATAGCAGACACAGGGAAATAGCTGTTATTTCTATTAGGGTAGACATCAGAAATTGCATAAACGTCGATAGCAATAAAGTCATTTTTTAACACATTCTTAATTTTCAAACTTTGCGGAGAAAGTTCAAATTTCAGAACTTTTTTATCCAATATTTTTCTTCCTCCTTTCTCCTCATGATGTAAATGACAATGATACAGAAGTCATAGCCATTACTTTGTTATTCCAAGCCTCGTTCTTCCGAACGTAGCAATTAGGAACAATGTTAACTACATTAATATAGTCCAATATATCATCTGATGGTTCAAACCATTCTCCATTATTTCTAATTTTATATTGCTAAAATTTAGAATGAAGGTTTTCCTCATCAGCCATAGTGCCTTTCATATATCCTAAGATATATAATTGCTTATCACTGCCAGTATTTAATTGTTTTAATCTTTTCTGAACTGAATTTTTAGTATATCCTATTTTAATATTTTCCCCATTGGTTATAAAATAAACATAGCCCATTGTATAATATCCTATTTTGAATAGTTAACTTATTTTACAAATTAGATTTTTGTAAATCCTTCGAATTCAGCATCAAATAATTCAGGGGAAGTGCTGTACAGTTTAGCTTTTTGTCTCCAAATATCACATTGATGGAGAAGAGAGCTAGCAACTTCTGCCATATTTTCCAGAACAATTACAAAAACCTTACATGACTTGTTGTAATCTAAAAATTCAATAGTATCAAGAATTTTTCTCTTCAAAGAATCCATTTCTGTGTAAGTATCATTAAACAGCAATTCGATATTTTCATAAATATCTTCATTACCATTAAGAGGTTTACGAATAGGGCGAATACCTTCTTGAATCATTACTTCGCTCAATTTATCTGCGAAGGTATCACTTGGAAACACATGAGCGAATTTCAAGTGAAACACCTGAGAAGCGCAGGGGCAATTAAGCTCGCAATCAAGAGCATAAGCCATATTATCAGCGATAGAATTCATTTGAAAGAAGCTTCCTAACAAATCATTTAAAGCTTCGACAATCTCTGGCGTATAATTATTACTTACCATATTATTGTCCTCTCACTTTCCTTTTTATAGTTTCTCCATAATTCCTTTGACATCTTTTTTGATATCTTGAATATCAGATTTATTTTCTTCGATTTTCTGGAAAACAATTCCCATATTCTTTTCCAACTCATAGGTACGAGTAATTAGATTATTGTGAGCATCCACTTTGCGTTGCAACTGCTCGATTTTATAATTGGTTAATTTATTAGTGGTAATAATACCGCCAATAGTACCAACACAAGTTCCGATAAAGGAAATTATAGCAATTATAATTGTAGGGTCCAATTTAATCGACCTCCTTTACGAAATACTGAAAAAAGGGAACAATCAAGCTTACTCAATTATTAATTCTCCCTTTTCGTCTGTATTAAAGACGAAACATTTTTGACATTGCGAACAAATGTAAAACTATTTATCAGGAGAAACCATTAATTTTTTTGTGCTTTTTTGCAACGTAGTATTAGAGTCTAAGGGATTATGATTACAACAAGGTTCAGGATTTGCGTGGCTTTTTTTAATACACCACTTTTTTTCTTTAAATGTTTTAATCAAATTCACACTTTCAATCCTTTACTTTCTTTGGAATCATATGAGTAAACGTGCTCATATCATTAATACGAGACTCATACATTTCTTCCAAGCATTCGTTGCAAATTACATCTTCATCTTCATTCAGTTCTTTTCCGCAAATTTGGCACTTTTTGATATTATATGAAAACTCCTTAATGTCTGAAACATTAGTTCCAGCATTGGAAGAGTTACCAGTATTATCGTTGGTAATCTCATCGTCATTCAACTTTGGTCTACCAACAGGATTAACGATTAAATTTTCTTGGTCTAAGACTTTTTCAACTTTAATATCTAAAGCTTTAAGGTAAGCTTTAGCTTGTTGATAATCATCAACAGTCATACCATTAGCCGACAGAAGTTTAGGAATAAAACCTTCCAAGCCAGACACGACTTGTTCTCTAAGGATTTTAATATCCTCACGAATATTAAAGATATCACCCCAAAGAGAAATTTTCCATTGGAATTTCAAATCGAAATTTTTATTAATCATTTCATTTAAAAAACTTTCGTATTGTCTGGTAAGGTAATCAATTCTAGCAGCCTAAATATATTGAGCAGCCTTAACAGAAGCGATAGAAGGTTTATCAGTAATACTCATAAGAGCAGAATTACCAGAAGTAGCGATTAAATCTCTAGTTCTATCATAAATGATATCCATTGCTTCAGGCTAATTTTCTAAGGTATGTAAATCAAATTCAGTAAACGGGGCGAAGAAAGGCAATATATTACCTGAAATATTCTCCGCGAAGTAATCCTAATAACCAAGAATTGTATCAGGGGTAATAACAGTAGCATCGGACCGAGCTTTAGGGTCTTTAATAAGAGGAACCTCTGCGGTTAAAACACTGTTAACACCCTTACTCAATAAATTTGCTTGCAGCCATTTATAGTCATCCAAGTCTGTCAAATCATCAAACAAACCAATAGTATCAGGGAACGCATTAGGATGAGAGCCATCAAAATAGAATGTATAACACAAATCTTGAGGCAATCTTACCCAGTACATATAGTTTTCTCCATTGCTTTCCAAGATGTGACCATCGGGAAGTTTCGCTTTAGGAGAAATTCTCTTTTTCTTAGTTTTCTAATCTATAACGACAATTCCGGTTTCCAACATTTGATTCCAGACATCTTGAATAAATTGGGGATACTGACTAACATCATAAGCTGGTTGAAGAAAAATTGCCATATTAAAAGCAATAGTAAACTATTGTTTACTACCAAAACCAATCAATTTAACCATATCGGTGTTAAGTTTCTGCATGACAAAGAAATTAACATCGTTCTTATCATAACTTGTACGAGGCAAATAAGAAGACTTACCTTCCAAACTCACCTGAGTAGTAATAGTTTTTAAAGTTAAATTTGGATTAAAAGCTTTTAAAATCTTATCTACTTTTTGACTTTCTTTCTTAAAAGCCTCAGTAGACATGTCTTTCGAGTCAACATATTCTGGGATATAATAATAATTAAATAAGGGAGTATCTCTATTAAGTTTTACTAAAATATTATAAACATAATTAGTATAATACAGCCACATACTGATTCTCTAAAAAGTCATTTCAGAATTTTCAGGGTTATTTAAAGCATTTTGAAGGTCTTCTGATTGAACTTTTTGAGCTTTAGCATTAATTTGTTTAATACGCTGATTCTGTAAAAACGGGTTATTCAATTGACTCCAAGACATAGCCCAAGCGCCAGCTAAATTATCAAAACCAGTAGAAGCGTATTTACCAAAAATAGTAGCCCATCTTTGTTGTATAGCTTTTAGTGAAATATCTTCTTCAGGTTTATCCTGAGTCATAGTAATCATTTTAGCTTCTTCGTTTACAACAGCTTTAGGCGATTCAACCTTTTTGGGTCTTCCTCTTTTTTTGGGACTATCCAATATTATTTCCTCCCTTCTTATTAATATCTGTAGTCTTAATAGACTTTTTAGCTTTTTCTTGTTCAGCTAAAATATGTTCAAAATTATCAAGAGCTTTCATAGTATCTCTCAATTTCTTCTGTTTTTCTATTTCGTATCTTTGTTTTTCTATTGCAACCAAATTATCTCTACACCATTCAATAACGAAATCATTTTCATTCATAATATTTTTCTCATTAACTTCTCTAATAATAAAATTACGAGCTGGTTTCAAAGATTTTTTCAATGTTGCATAAGCTTCATCTCTAAATTTATATTGAGCCAAAGCAAGATAAAGATTGTCATCTTGATAGATAAATTTATAATACTTTCCGATTTTAGAAAGCATTGATTCAAAGCTATCGGTATTGAAATCACCGATTATTTTATAGACCATTTCTATACTCCTTATATTAAAATATGTCCTCTATAATGAATATTAATCATGTTAATATTAAAATTAATATTAACAATTGATAATTTCGGCAAAAAATTGATTAATCTGCACAAACAAGACATATTATTTCCCTATTAAGTTGTTGAATTTTTCACCCTTCTATGGTATCATCAATTTACAATCCAATTAAAAAATACCATAAACAAGGAGATTTTTAATTATGACTTTTGGCTACATTCGAGTAAGCACCGACCAGCAGACAGTTGAGAACCAGCGTTTTGAAATCAACCAATATTGTGAAAAGCACGGAATGAAAATTGATGGTTGGATTGAAGAAACGATTTCTGGCACAAAGAATCCCGAAAAGCGTAAGTTGGGAAAACTTCTTAAAAAGGTACAAAGCGGAGATATCATTATTTGTTCTGAGATTTCTCGTCTTGGTAGAAGTCTTTATATGATTATGGACATTCTTTCTTTGTGTATGGAAAAAGGCTGTCAAGTAAGAACAATCAAAGATGGATTTGTATTAGGTGATGATATTCAGAGCAAAGTATTAGCCTTTGCTTTTGGACTTTCTGCCGAAATTGAACGTAATCTTATTAGTCAGAGAACCAAGGAAGCACTTGCGATGAGAAAAGCAAGTGGGGTAAAGCTTGGTAGACCGAAAGGTTCGTTAGGAGAAAGTACAAAGTTAACTCAATACGAAGAGACCATTAAGACATTGATTGTTGAACAAGACAACTGTTACGCAGATGTAGCAAAACTTTTTCATGTTAATCGTTCTACGATGAAACGTTTTTGTGATAAAAGAGGGTATTTTAGACCAAGTATTGTAGAGAAAAATCAGCGCAAAGCAGAAAAGTTAGAACGCGAACGCATTGAAAAAGAATATAAAGATAGACTTCTTAAGCTTGATGAAGAAGATTAAATAAAATTAAACTGCAAGAGGGAGGGTTAAACACTCTCCCTCTTTTCATATCGTAAATTAAATCTTTTTTAAATAAGCAAGGCTAATCCAACCTCTACCATCAGCTAATCTACCCCAAGTAACACCAGAAACTTTCTTTTCTTCGACAATTTTAACAATTGTATTGTAAGCCAAAGCACCATTCTTGTTATAAGAAGTACCAGCACCAGTTCTAATATTTACACCAGAAGTAGAGGTAATTTTACCTTGATATGCCTTAAAAGTATTAGTTGTAGTAGGAGTAGAAGGCTTAATAGTTGTAGTATTTTTCTTAATGTAGGTCAGGCTTACCCAACCGCTACCATCTGCCAATTTACCCCAACCATTATCTTCAAGGATAATAGAAACACCTTCACCCTTCTTAAGAGTTCCAGCAATAGAAGCGGAAACAGAAGGTCCTTTACGAATTCTTAATACAGAAGCAGTAACAATTCCAGAATAAGAAACCGTGGTTTCAGTATTAGCAGGAGTAATAGGAGTTACCTTTTTACCCATTTTAGCAGCAACATCTTGTCTAAAGGTATCCATACTTTTACCAAAGCGAGGGAACCAATTACGAGGGTCAGCATGGTTAGAAGCGATACCTCTTTGGTGTCCTTCATAATGTCCAATAATTACTCCGTCTTTTAATGGGTCGAAATTGTAAAGCTGGCAAAGATAAGCTGCGAACTCAACAGCCTCTTTATATACTTTATTAAAATAAGTAGCATTTGTCAGTGCATCCTCACACAATTCCACCGAGACGTGGGTATTATTAGCGCTACCTTTATTTCCCTTACCACAATGCCAACCTTTGTAATTCCAAGGCAATGTTTGCACCGTAGCGATTTCACCATTAGCAAGTTTGCCAATAAAAGCGTGAACACAAACATTTATATTAGAATTGTTCCAAGCAGTACCACCGTTGTTTTTACCAAGCTGTGAAATCAAAGTGTTATAATTAGCATCACCAGTAGAAGGTTGTACATATCTTTTTAAATTAGGATTATTACAACCAGTACTATGAACCATAATCCCCTTTGGAGTAATTTTCACTCCATTTTTATAACATCTATTCTATGTAAAAAGACATTTCAATAATTTCATTCTTTTCTCCTTTTAAATTTTTACTCCTGAATAATACTTTGAATAATAGGAGTAATTGCTTCTATACCGTATTTATCTGCCAACTGATTTATAAATGACAGACTTATCTTCATTCTATTTTCTGCACGCTCTTTGAAGCAATAGCACGCATTATATACCGCAACCTCACCCCAAGACAAGCCAACAACGGTAGCAAAAGATGAAGTATCAGCACCAGATGGCCCAAAAAATATATACAAAACGAATAGTACAGTCAGGCTTATAGTAGCAATCCAAGAAATAATTCCCCACTTTTTCATGGTCGGAGTTTTCTCCATGGCACGCTTAAATCTTTCAAAAAGTGAGATTTTTGTTTTTCCCATAATTATTCTCCTTCCTTTCATAAGTAGCAAATATTTATTATATTTATCTCACAATAGCATCTAAATCCATCATGCAAGATATCTTGCACATTTTTCGATGCTATTTCGTGCAACAAATCACATTTTTCTCAAAGTTGCGTTTAATTAGTAATTTCGCGCAACTTGCCTGTTTTTTGTTGCATTTTTCAACCCTAACGCAACAGCTTTACTTAAGTAAAGTGGACGTGTTTGAGAGGTCTTTTGAAAATCTAAAATTTTTGATTTAGGTTCTCAAAACAATTCTCAAAAATATATGTTGTCAAAATATGCCGACCCAATTGAGCATAGAAGTAAAAGGCGCTGGTGGTTCAGCTAATCTCACCACAAGAACAATCACTCCATCGGCATCTTCTTAGACTATTTATGCATCAAGTAGCGGCTATGATGGATTTTCATCCGTTACTGTGAATGGTGATTCTAATTTAATCGCTTCCAATATAAAAAAGGGGACCACTATTTTTAATGTTTCTGGCACTTTAAACGCTGCATATACTAATTGTCTTTATGTTGACCGCAAGGCAACTGTGGCAACAGATTCGTTAACTATTACATTACAAAGTTGGTGTCCTAATATTTCTACTATTGAGGGATATATTATTTATTCTTTATATAAAGCTTCAACGAATTTCTCCTCAACCCCTACAGTTATGCACATGTCTTATTATAATGGAGGCTCTAATTATGAATGTGGAGTTTGTTAGTATGGTCAAAAAAGTGGAAACAGTATGAATATTGATTTTGTAAGGTTTGGATTAGGAAAAGATTTTACAGTTTCTTCTGATAAAAGAACTGTTACTTTTCCATCTTTTCAAATGTATGGAGATTGGTATTATTATAATACGAACACAACCTATTATGTTTTTTTAGCTTATATTTATTCAGCCTAAGTTGCCCCAATTCGCCAAATTGATTGTCTTGCATAGTACACAATTCTTTTACAGGAGAAACATTAACAACTCCCACATATACAGGTAAATGGAATGGTTATGATTGGACTTTTGTTTTAGATAATTCCCAACTTAGCGATTTTATTAATTGTAAAAGATTTTTTATGCGTTATATATGGTGGAAATCCACTCGGTATCGGGGTGGAATGTATTTGATAATTAATTTCGCATCATGCACAGGGCTATATTATGATTCGTCTTTTAAAATTTATATGTTTCAAGACGCATCTAGTTATTATCAACATAGTTATCAAGAAGAAAGTGGAAATACAGAATATTATTATGTTGGAACAAACAATATAGTTGGAATAAAAGAAAATGTAGTTTCTTTTTATCCTTTTTACACCAATGATGCAAAAGCTTTGAAAACAACTACCTTTTTAGGCGAACAACCTAATTAGAGAACAACTTTAGAATTGTGGGTTTAAGTTGTAATTAATTGCCAAATTGATTGAGTGCTTCAATAAATTTTAACGGAATTAAAGATGTTGAAATACTACAAACAACATTTACAAGTTCTAATTCTAGTTTTAAAACAAGTTCTTACAGAATAGAAACTATTTTACCATGGACAAAAGATTTTTTAGAAAAATATTCAATAGGATTTGAGTGTGCTCTAAACTATCAATATAAAACTGGTTTAGCTGGCGTAGGCATAGGAAAGTTTGAATATAATAATGTGGGCTTATCTTATCAAACCTATGGTTGGATTTATAGTATGGGAGGTAATTGGACATTTGCAGGCACCGGTAATTAGCATAGTCTTTCATTAGCGGGTTGCTTTTCTTTTGAAACAGAAAAAACTTTGATGAGCCTTACCTTAGAAAAAGAGGTCTATGATGGATATGCAGGAAATACCGATTTTTCAAGCTATACTATAAATAGAATTTCATTGTATGTTTTAAGATAAGAGTTGCTCCTTAATGCCAATATCCTTGTCAGTTCAAGTATTTCGGGCTGGGTCATCTCCATCTTTGTAGACCAGAACTGTTACACCTTCAGCTTCAACTTCAACGTACTCTCCCAGTTCTGGCTACGATGGATTTTCAAGTTTTACTGTTAGTGGTGATAGTAATTTTATCGCGTCTAACATAAGAAAAGGTACTACAATTTGGCGGATTACAGGTACTTTAAAACCTGTTGATTCCTACATGTCTTGGGGAGGAGGAAGTACATTTACAGGAGATGGAAGTACATCTCATTTTTTCTCTATAACTACTTTTAACCCCTCTAACAATATGTTGTAGTGGGGAATTGCAATTTCCAATGGCGGTGTCAGTAATAATGGAGCTTTGATATTTTATCATTATCTTAGTGTTGGTGGAGACGCTTCTATAGCAATGTGTTTGAATGGTACAACTTATGCACGGAAAGGAACTGCTCCAACAAAATCTTCTACTGGAATAACGGTATCTTCTAATTATACTTTTTATAGTGGAACTACTTACTCTTATATTATTTACGCTGTATATTACACTGGCTAAGTTGCTTAAATTTGCCCAACTGTGGCAATTGAAGTTAAAACAAATGGAAGTTCTCCTTTGTTACAGGTTAAATCAGCAGTTCCTTCTTCTACAGTTGTAAATGTAGAACCAGATAGCGGATATGATGGATTAAGCTAGGTTAATATATAGGGAGACTCCAATTTACAACCGACCAATATCAAATATGGAGTAACTATTTTTGGAGTGTCTGGAAATTATAAGATATCTAATTAGTGGTTTTACAACACTTCTACTTTTTCAACAACTGGTTCAACTACAACTACTTTTGATGTTGGATAGGGGGTGTATTCTATTGTTTCTGTTACAGAATGCAGCTTCTATATAGATTTAAGCGGACAATATAGCAGTATGAATGGAAACATTATAAGTTGTGTATCAAAGGGAAATCAGGGAATATTGTTTTATTATAACGGTGGCTACAGCGGTACTATGTCTTTCGGGGGAACTCCTATAGCCCAAGTGTCATCTAACAGATATATAATTATTACTTTACCAAAAGTTGCTATTCAATCATATTTTGCAACAGCAACGTATTATTTTTATTTTTGTTGTAATGTTTCTTGAGTTGCTTTAAATTGCC
>ERZ1024431.42-NODE-42-length-18565-cov-98.510103_pt1 | contig 18565 bp, 31 predicted proteins | sample MGYA00520782_ERZ1024431 | MGnify/ENA primary metagenome ERZ1024431 (study PRJEB33242, sample SAMEA3444288) | Homo sapiens | biome: Host associated; feature: Gastrointestinal tract; material: Stool | place: Uganda | collected 2011-01-01 ...
GGGCAGCAATAATACAGAGTAAACATATAATTGTGCGCGAAACGTGGGTTTTGCGAATAGATACAAAGGCATGAGCGACATAATGGTAAATTGCGTGAACAATTAAAACAATATTAGCACCTAGGCAAAACGAGCGCTAAAAAAGAACGCTGGAGGGGGTGGGGGTGTGGCAGGATCCCAGGAGAGCCCCTACTAAGCCCCTCAAATATTTTTAAAATAAAAAAGGCTTTATCAGCCACGTATAAATATATTAAGTACAAACCTACACATGACACCATATATACATAAAACAGCAATACATTATCCGAAAAAAACATATAGACAAAATCCAAATAATGTGTATATAATAAATACACAACAGTTATCTATCAGTCAGATAGATATTCTTTAATCACATCAGACAAAACTATAAAATCCCAAAAGGAACAAAATGAACGGAATTGAATATCAAATGGCTGCCATGCGTACAAATGATGGCAGGAATAGAGATAGACTTCTTAATGCTGTTTCAACAACAAACGGTATTGATGTTGCCGAACTGCTTAATGGTGTTATAGGTCTTACAGGCGAGTCGGGAGAAGTTGCTGATCTTGTTAAAAAGGGCGTATTTCACGAAAAAGGCATAGACATAGATCACTTGAAGAAAGAATGTGGCGATGTAATGTGGTATGTTGCCATGATCTGTGATGCAAGCGGATTTACCCTTGATGATGTTATGCAGACAAACAAGGAAAAACTTGAAAGTAGATACCCAGATGGATTTGACACTTGGAGAGCCAACCACAAACAGGAGGGCGACATATGATTGAACTTATCATTTTACTTTGGGTTGCAATAAAGCTTAACGCTCCTGTTTGGATATATATCTTAATGGGCTTAATTGCCTTGATTAAGGCCGTGGTGTTTGGAATAAATCTCAGCAAGGATAACTAGACATTTGGAGGTAAAAAGCTATGGCAAAAGATAAATGCAGCAACTGTGGATACTGCATAACAGAAGATGGTGACAAAGTTTGCAACAATCAGAATAGCGAATATTATTCAGATTATGTTGAACCTGGGCATGTATGTCTGGATTATGAGGGCAAAAACAATGAGTGTGACTGATGATATTCTGAAAACTGACTACAGTTTGCAATTTGATGAAAAACGCAAGGCTTTAGTGGTTCAAAGCCATTATAAATACGGCAGAGCTGGAAGAAATTTTGCCACAGGCAATGTTGACGCAATAGGCAGTCTTGAAAAATGCCTTGCAAAGTTTAAAGAGACAAAAAATACGGAATATCTCCTTGATGTTGCCAATTATGCTATGTTCAGATACATGTGGCCGCAAAGTGGAGAATATTTTAAACATACTGACAGTGATGAATCAGCCGGAATAGTCGGTATGAGCGTTAATGAAATGGAAAAATACAAATAGGGTTATTGCCAAGCGGTAAGGCACAGGACTTTGACTCCTGCATCCGAGGGTTCGAATCCCTCTAACCCCGTTACTGAGTATAGGCAGGCAGTTGTCGCAAGTAGCTTTCCCACCTATACAGTCCACCATGACTAACCATGGGAGCCTTGAGACCATACAAGGCAAATTTGAATGATTAGCTCAGTTGGGAGAGCAATAGACTTTTAATCTATGGGCCATGGGTTCGAGTCCCATATCGTTCATGCGGTCAAGGGTTTTGACATTTTACCTTGACTAGGCAGATGGATTTTTGTTTCATTTGTCTCCTTTCGCCCATTAGCGGAAAGCTGATTAAAGGACCGTCACCAGGTCCGATGAGGCTATGTGAAAATCAACTTACAGACGCCAACTGTAGCCGTATAAGCGGTTAAATACTCCTCCCAGAGTAAATGATCACAAGCCCTGGCATACGGCTATATAGTATGCCACTTATATAATAACGCGGAGTAGAGCAGTCTGGCAGCTCGCTAGCCTCATAAGCTAGAGGTCGTGGGTTCAAATCCCATCTCTGCTATTTGCTGGTCAAAGTTAAGCTCTTTCTAAGCATTGGGTCTATGGCTTGGCTGGCAATCTTGAAGCTTAGGGGGCCGGATAGCAACCGGATAGAGTATTGGTGGCAGAGTCCTACTTGAATTAAAAAAATGCCTTGATTTGGAAAAATAAGGAAATGCACATTGGAACAATGGTCAAGCGGTTAAGACATCGCCTTTTCACGGCGGTAACGAGGGTTCGACTCCCTCTTGTTCCATTGCAGAAACAGAGATGTATGGTTGTGAGGTGAAATATGGCTGGTGGTGTACATAGATGTGATCCGGATAAGTTTTCAGAGGCGGTAGCAGAATATATGGCTGGCAGAGTTACACAAGCTAAAGCTGCACGAATAGCTGGAATGAGCACTCCAACCTTTTTGAAATACCTCAATATGTTGTTTAATGGAGAACCATTTCCAGACACGTTGTTTGTTTTTGAAGATAAGGAGAAGTAAAAGTGTGTAAATTTTGCGATGGTAAATGTCAAAAGATAGAAAACGGTTATACATACGGAAATGCAATGATAGTTGGCAATACATATAACTGGCATCTATCTTACGACAATAGTGGCAATGAATATGGACCAGGGCGGTTTGACATAAATTATTGCCCTATTTGTGGTAGAAAGTTGGTAGAAGAGTGATAGTTAATATTGATGCTAGTGTGTACACGATGAACAGAAAAGGCTTTAGAGGAGTTCTTAAAATAGCGTCAAAGGCTGTTAAATGTGGCATATATGCAGTAGTTAAGGATGACAAAGCAATTATGCTAAACGAGAAATATGAAGATATAGGCAGTCTTAAAAATGCAGTTGCAGAGTATAAAAAGCATGGGTTTAAGGTGTATTGGAATGAGAATAATAATGACGGTAAACAATCGTAAACAAGAATACACAGAAGAACACTTTAGACGTGGCAATCCGAAGAAAGATGGTAATTATATTGTGGTATCACGCACAGGTGCTATTTGCCGTGATACATACACAGTTGGCAAAGGTTGGGAGAAGTCGGAGAATGACGGCAATACGGAGTATCTGCCTGAATCGTGGGAAAGGGCAAAATTATGAGAAGGTTTAAAATTTATGACTATTGATGTTTTAGGAACGAAATATAAGATAATCAAGAAGAAAATGCATGATGAAAGTTGTGACGGCTATTGCGACTACACATCGAAGAAAATTGTTATCAGAAAAGACAACTATAACAATGTCGGCAATTTTGATTGCCTAATGAAAAAGCAGTTACGGCACGAAATAATACATGCTTTTTTATCAGAAAGTGGGTTGCAATCAAATTTTGAACATTGCCAGGAATTTGGACATGAAGAAACAATGGTTGATTGGATTGCAATTCAATTTCCTAAAATTTTGAAAGTGTATCAAGAGTTGGACATTTTGTAATGCGAGGTGTGCGTATGTGCAAATTTTGTGAGAAGGATTTTGAGAGGTTTATGAGGAATGAGTAAAATATTTAAAATGCCTGAAAATATGATAATTCCAAAAGCTAGAGTTGAAAAAACAGGAGAAGAAGTAATGTCAGTTGCGTTTGATTTAGGGTTGGAAACAGGAGAACGACCAATAGCAATGGTAATTGAGAACCATAACGGAAAAACCTATATCAGAAAACTTATCAAAGATGATGAAGCGTTGGAACTGCATAAGTTGTTGACGGAATAGTAAAATAAAGCAGCCAAAACGGCATTACCGGCTAACAAACGGAGTTAGCCGCTACCCTAGAAAAATTATAGGCAGAGGCCATAGCACCTCTGCTTTTTAGCGAGGTGCTATTTTATGTCTGAATTACAGAATTTGATTAAGGATTGTGAAAAGTATATAGATATCCGGGGCATAGATGAAACAATTATCAATGCCTATCTTGATACTTGCCAACTAGCCAAAAATGATGGTGATACCACTACAATGCTTGAATGCACGGCAAGGTCAAAGTCAATCATAAATCAATTTTGCTTGAAACAATTCGGCATGGATATTTGGGAAATTGAGAAATTCGCCCAGGCAAACAAGACAGAAATAGAGCTTGTTAATCAATATTACCAAATTCTAAAACTTGAATCCTATGATAAATTTGAAAGTTTTATTTTTTACATGGAAAAGAATAGAGCTTGGCAAAAGAGATTCTATCAGCCTAGACGAAAAACCTTAAAAGTTGTTGCACAGGATTTGGAAGATTTAGAGCAGCGCAAAATCAAGTTCTATGGCTTGTCTATGCCGTCTCGTGTTGGAAAGAGTACAATTTGTATATTCTTTCTTGCGTGGATTATGCTACGCAGACCAAATAGCCATTCGGCGATGGGTGGACATTCGGGAATCCTTGCAAAAGGATTTTACAAAGAACTTATGAATCTTATATCCACGTCCGAGTACACATTCGAAGAATTGTTTGGCTATTATCACCCACAATACAAATCTGTTGTCACGGATAAAAGTGCGGATGAATTTACAATTACACTTGGTGATCCAGACAGATTTGCAACAGTCACTTGTAGAGGTATTGATGGCACATGGACAGGTGCCGTAGATGTATCGGCAGACGGATATCTATATGTCGATGACCTTGTGCGTGATCGTGAACATTCGCTTTCGCCTACACGTATGGAGAACACCTATCAGGAATACCTAAACAAAATGGTAGACCGTAAAAATGATGGTGCAAGAGAATTGATGGTTGGTACTCTTTGGAACGTCCTAGACCCACTAGAACGTCTTAGAAAGCAGTATGAAAAAGACCCTCAATATAGGTTCAGGCAAATACCGGCACTTGATGAAAATGACGAAAGTAACTTTGACTATGAAATAAATGGATTTTCCACGGAATACTATAGGGATATGCGAGACAAGCTGGATAATGCCGAATGGATGGCTAAATTTATGCAAAAACCTTATGTCCGTGAGGGCTTGCTATTTCCAACAGAGAGTCTTAGATATTTTAACGGAGTTTTACCAGACGGAGATTGCAGGCACATCGGTGTTACAGATATAGCCTGGGGCGGTGGCGATAGCTTATCAATGCCTATAGGTGTTGAATATGACAACGGTGATGTTTATATCATAGGTTGGGTGTTTAATAAGGGCACAAAAGAGGTTACAGTGCCACTTGTTGTAGGTCGAATTATTGAAAACAAAATAAGGCAAACTAGATTTGAGGGTAATGTTGGTGGTGATCTTTACTGCCAATATGTAGATGAAAAACTACAAGAACAAGGCTATAAATGTTCGTGCTCAAGTCGTAAAGCGCCAAACAAAGTTGAAAAGTTAGCAAAAATAATAGCTTATTCTGGCGATGTAAAACGTAAATTTATATTCTTGGACACACATAGAAGAACACAAGAACAGATGCAAAAGGATTCGGAACTTGGAATAAAAAGATATTACAGAGATGACGAATATCAAGCTGCTATGGATGAGCTGACAATGTTTGTTAGCATTGGTGGCAATGAACACGATGATGCAGCAGATGGAATTACTCAGCTGGAAATGTTTATTGAAAATCCGGAAAACACAGCAGTAGCAGAGGCGACATTAAATCCATTTAGGAGGTATTGATTAGTGGAAACAAAGGAATACTTGCAACAAATAGGCAGATATGACCGACTTATCAATAACAAGCTGGTGGAGCTTGCGCAGTACAGATCTATGGCTTGTAGCGTATCGGCAGTCAAAAATGATGAAAGGGTGCAGTCGTCACCTAGCCATGACACTATGGATAAAATTGTGTCTAAGATTGAGCAAATGGAAAATGAAATAGACATGCTTGTTGATAGATATATTGACAACAAACGAATTATTATATCTCAAATAGACAGTATGTCGGATGAGATGACTTATCAAATCTTATTTTCAAGATATGTCGAGCAAAAAACATTTGAAAAAATGGCGATAGAAATGAACTACTGCTACAAGCAGATCATACGGAGACACGGTAAAGCATTACAAGAATTTGAACAAAAGTGGGGAAACACATATAAATAGTCCTTAAATGTCCTAGAATGTCCCATAAAACATATTATATAATATATCATGAACAAGTTGATTGATGAACACTTTGTTTTTTCTCATACTTTTTCAAAACCTCATAAACCCTTTAGAAGCACCGGTAACTTTACTGGTGCTTTTTTAATGTAAACAGGAGGTATAAACAATGAACGGAATAGATATTAGTGCCTGGCAAGGCGATGAAAACATAGATTTAAGCAAAGTTCCTTTTGATTTTTGCATTGTCAAAGCAACTGAGGGAACAAGCTATAAGAACAGATACTTTACAAGTCATTGTGATGCTGTTTTGAAGAAAAAAAAACTGCTGGGTGCGTACCATTATGCAAATGGCGGTGACGTACAGAAAGAAGCTGACTACTTTCTTGCGTATGCCAAGAAATATATCGGCAAAGCAATCCTTGTACTTGATTGGGAAGCAAAAAACAATCATATGTTTGGTGTTAAGGATTTGGAATGGTGCTTACAGTGGTGTAGTTATGTGCAGAAAAAGACAGGCATCAAGCCGATCATATATGTACAGAAGAGTGCAATGAATGCAGTAAAAAAGGCTGGATATGGCCTGTGGGTCGCTCAGTACCCGGACTACAACGAGACCGGCTATCAGGAGCACCCATGGAATGAAGGAGCTTACAATTGCCTTATTCGCCAGTACACATCTGTCGGTAAGCTTTCAGGTTACAGCGGCAGTCTTGATCTCAATAAGGCATATATCAGCGCTGCGAGCTGGAATAAGCTGGCAGGCAGAAGAGTCGTGCCCGTACTTGCAAAGCCGACAGCCGGCAAGAAGAGCATCAATGCGATTGCAAAGGAAGTCCTTGCGGGCAAGTGGGGCAACGGAACAGATCGAAAGGCAAGGCTCACCAAGGCTGGATATGACTATGCTAAGGTTCAGGCTGCAGTAAACAAGCTCGTCAAGGCTTCGCAGATGTCAGAGGATAAAATTATCAATGCGGTTGCACATGAGGTCATTGCTGGCCGCTGGGGCAATGGACAGGAACGTATCAACAGGCTTAAGGCGGCAGGTTATAACCCCGACAAGATACAGAAACGAGTAAACGAACTCATGAAGTAGGAGTTGACATGAACAAATTACATTTGCAAGACCTTGTGAGAGGCAGATATGGTAGAAAAATAGCATACACCAATGTAGATACCATTACACCGGATAATATTGTAAATGTAGTCGGTGAGTGTATAGGAGTATTTAACTGGAATAAGCCGGTCATAAAGTATTTATGGAACTATTACAAAGGCGATCAGCCAATAAGATATAGAATCAAAGTAATTCGTGACGATGTAGTTAATTACATCGTAGAAAACCATGCTTATGAAATTGTGCAATTCAAAGTTGGCCAAACTTACGGAGAACCAGTACAGTATATTAGCCGTAAAGATGATGACGATATCAACAATGCGGTTGATGATCTGAATGATTATATGGTGGATGCGTGTAAGCAAGATAAAGACATAAAGGCTGGCGAATGGCAATCTGCCACTGGTACAGCGTTTAAAGCTATCCAATTTAATCCAAACGGTGATGTACCGTTCAGAATTGTTACACCTTGTCCGCTCAATACTTTTATTATATACAACAGCAACACCGAAGAACCGATGGTTGCTGTCACGGAACTTAAAGACAGCGATGGCAAGTGGTATAAACAATGCTATACGGCCACACATGAGTGCAAGATATATAACAGTACAGTTACAGACTGGAGATTGCATGCCTACGGAGATATACCGATTGTTGAGTACCCTAACAACCATGAAAGAATAAGCGATATTGAACTTGTTATAGATATGCTTGACGCAATCAACAATATGCAATCTAACAGGATGGATAGCATAGAGCAGTTTGTGCAGGCGTGGATTAAGTTTGTTAATTGTGATGTTGACAAGGACAAATTTAAAGCCATGAAAGAAATGGGCGCCTTAGTTGTAAAATCGACCAACGGTGTCAACAATGCCGATGTAGACGTTATGTCACAAGAGCTTAATCAATCGCAGACTCAGGTTGCCAAGGATGATCTGTGGGATAATGTTCAGACTATTCTAGCAATCCCAACTAAGCAAGGCAACACTGGCGGAGATACGCAAGGAGCTGTCGAGTTAAGAAACGGCTGGGATTTTAGCAAGACGCGAACAAAGTTGAAAGACCCTCTTGTTGCAACAGCGGAAAAACGACTTGCCAAACTTGCGCTTAATGCAATCAGACTGTATGCAGATGATTTGAAGTTGACAGTTAGAGATTTTTCGGTACAAATCAATCATAGCCCCCAGGATAATATGTACACCAAAGCACAGACATTGGTTGTTTTGCTGCAAGCTGGAATACATCCGCTTGTTGCAATCAAGACTGTTGGATTGTGGGGAGATGCAGAAAAAACATTTTTGCTGTCCAAGAAATATTTGGATAAGTTATATCTAACTATAGATGACGCAGAGCAGCAAGAACAAAAAGCACAAGAGATAATGAATAATCTTGGCAATGGAGGTAACAACAATGGTGACTAGATATACAGTAGTCCAAGACGGGCAAGTGTATGAACCGGGCGATGATGTACCTGATATGGGTAGCATTACTGCATTAGAGTCTAAAGGAAATTACAGGGAGTATAACGCTTTGTCCAAAGATATAGATAAGCTGCCAACATATGTGTCACTTGGCAGCTCATGTTACATGATAGACACTACAGACTTATATAAGTTTGACGGCGAAAACTGGATAAAACAGGAATAGTGAGGTGCGCACATGAATGCAGAGGAAGTATACGCATTACTCAACAAGAAAATTAAAAAGGGTGGTATCACCGATGACCAGATAAAGCAGATTGTAGAGCAGTATCTTGAGAAGAATCCTGTTCAGGTTATAACTGATAATACCCTTTCGGTTGCCGGCACACCGGCTGATGCATTAGCAACAGGAACCGCTATTGATTTACTAAAGGAAGATCTAGGGAAACTATGCGTTCAGTCGAGAAAAGGATTCTTTGGAGTGCCTGACGAGGAATATAAAGACCTAAACAATATTCCTCAAAACAGCATCATCACTTATGGTATTTCAGCAATTAACTCACTATCTAATGCGCCTACTAACTTTAAAAGCGGATTTACTTTAATCACTGGTAACTATACTCCTGATACTGCTAGCGGTGCATTCCAGATGGCATTTAATCTTACCGGCGGTGAATTTGCACATAGAGTTAATGCTGGTGGATGGACTAACTGGACTTACAGTTCTTCTAAAGACCAAAGTGTACAAACCATTCATGTTGGAAGTACTAGAAGCGGTACAAATAATTTCAAAACTCTGAAAGATTGCACAGAATATATCAAAAACAATAACGTGTTTAATAGCACTGTTTATGTAGACGGAGAAACATTCGACCTAGTAACCGAATATGGAAACGATTATCTTGAAAACCTGAATGCTACTAGTAATCGATACGTTGGACTCCTAGTAGGAAATAACACGCACTTCATTTTCAATTCAAATGCTAAAGTGGTATTTAATTACGCTGGCACAAATGCAAATGTAGCAGAGCATTTTAGTGCTTTTAACATCATTGGTAGTTGCACTATTGAGAACTGCACTGTTGAAGTAAGTAACGCTAAATACTGCGTCCATGAGGACACACCTGCTTCTGGAACTACTATAACCAACTACACAGTTAAATACATAAACTGCTTTATGGAACACAAAGGGAACACATTACCTTATTCTGGAACAGTTTGTATTGGCGCTGGAACTCAAGCAGGTAGTACTTCCATTATTGATGGCGGTATCTATAAATGCGGCACTCAATTCCCTTGGGCAATATCGTATCACAACAGCGGTAGTGCTAATTATCCACTTGCTACTGTTATTATCAACAATGCTTACATAAACAACGGCGTAAGATTCGCACAACTTTCTGAATCTAGCTTAGGAAAAATTAAAGCAGTATTCTCTAACTGCTATGCCCCTAACGGAACAACATCTATCCCTAGCGTTGTTGAACTAACTACATGGAATATCGCTAAAACGTAAATTCATAGGCTCAATATTTTGTGTAACTAAAGAAAGCTTTTGCTGCTTGAATTGCAGGAACAGGCTTGACAGAGCAAACTGGGGTTACTTAAGGTAGCAAGAAAGGTGGTAAGCAATGATAGTAAGAGCAGAAGAACCACAGCAAGAAGTTGTTATAAAAATAGATACCAAAGGAATAGCATGGGTGTACTTGTGCCTTAATGAAAGAGTTAAGACAGAAGAATATGCAGAACCCGGAGAGCAGTCAAAAACACATACATACTATGAGTATGATGGAACACAGTTTCATGCTCCTGTTGAAAGTCTTAATCTTCAAGATATTAACAACAATCCTCAGAAGTATGACGGCTATGAACCAGCCAAAATACCGTCTGATATTGAGCGTATAGACGCGCAAGTAACATATACGGCAATGATGACTAACACACTGCTGGCGGAGGAATAGCCTATGTATGAAAAAATAAAAAAATGGTATCAAGTCTATCATATATGGAATGCTGAAATGGTTAAGCAAGCCTATGATAAAGGGCTGATAACAGAAGAGCAATACAACAATATAATCAATGGAAATTAGCAATCACGTTTGTGGTTGCTTTTTTTATACAAAATTTCGCAAGTGCCGTGAGCGTAGAAAACGGCAATGTCAATCGGTGGCGTTGCACCGTATAAAAACGTAGACATACGGAGGTAATCAATGAAAAGAGAAGATTTAGTATCAATGGGTTTGACCGATGAGCAGATCGAAAAAGTCATGGCTGAAAATGGTAAGGACATTCAATCTGCAAACGCAAAGGCAAATAAGAACAACACAGAACTTGAAAGACTCAAAGCTATCGAAAAAGAGTATGAGGATTTAAAGGGACAGAGTATGTCTGAGGCAGAGAGAAATGCCAAAGCTCTTGAAGATGCTCAGAAGAAAATAGCAGAGCTTGAAAAGACACAGGCAATTGCAAGCCAGAGAACAAGTGCAGCTGAGAAATTCAAGATTTCCGCTGAACAAGCAAAGCTAGTGGTTAAGGATGATGGTTCCATGGATTATGACGCTCTTGGAAAGATTATCGCAGATAAAGAAACTGCCGCTGCCCAGGCTAAAGAGAAAGAGATAGCCAATGGCTCAACACCGCCGGGAAATGGTGGTACAGGTAGCAATTCAAACGACAATAAGACGGAGGCGGAAAAAATAGCTGCCGGTCTTATTGAAAATCAAAATACAAAAAATGATATTTTGAAACATTACATTTAAGGAGGGAAATATAGATGCCAAGTATGAATATGCAGTACGAAAAAACAACATACTCAGGTGATGTGCAAATTCTCAAGAGAGAGCCAAACGAGGCTATACCTCTTACTTTGGATTTTGAAGATGTTACAGCAAAGGTAAATGGCAAAAAAATAGTTAAAGCTGGAACTCCAATCGGTAAAGATGGCAAGGCCGATAACACAGCAACAGTGGTTGGTATACTTCGGTTTGATGTAACAGAAGATAGACCACAGGGAGTTCTTCTTAAGAAAGCATATCTCAACACAGCAGTTGCAGAGAAACATTCAGGAGTAACATACGATGCAGCAGTCAAAACAGCTCTGCCAATGATCGTATTTGAGTAATTACAGGAGGTAAAAACATATGCTAGTAAACGAAGTTATTGACAGTAAGTCAATTGCGCTGTCAGCAACAGAAAACGCAAGTAATCAGATTCCATATCTTGGATTACAGTGGTTTCCAGAGAGAAAGAAACAGGGACTTGACCTGCAATGGATAAAAACACATAAGGGACTTCCTGTATCTCTTGCACCATCTAACTTTGATTCAATTCCAACAATCAGAGCTAGAGAGGGACTTTCTAAGGAAAAAACACAGATGGCATTTTTCCGTGAGGGAATGACCATAGGCGAGGCAGAAATGCTTGAAATAGAAAGAGCAAACACTGCTGATGATCCATACCTTGCAAGTGCTCTTAGTGCGGTCTATGACGACACAAGCAGACTTGTAAGCGGCGCAGAAGTTGTCCCAGAGAGAATGAGAATGGCACTTCTTTCAACAGTAAATGGACATCCAGTTATCACTATTAAGAGTGACGGTGTTCAGTATTCCTATGATTATGATTCTGACGGATCATACACTACGGATCATTATATCAAGCTTGATGGAACAAGTATGTGGAGCGACACAACCAATTCAAAGCCACTTACAGACCTTAACAATGCAAGAAAGAAGTTACAAAAGCAAGGCAAGATTGCTAGATATGTGCTTATGAACAGCAATACATTCCAGTATTTGCTTGACAATGCACAGATAAGAAACTCAATCCTTGCACAGAACCTTACAGCAACTATTGAGGTTGATGATGATACTGTTATTTCGGTAGTGCAGAAGAGAACCAAACTTACTATCGTGCTTTACGATAAGATGTACATTGATGACGAGGGCAAGGAACAGTATTTCTATCCAGATAATAAGGTTACACTTCTTCCAGAGGGTAATCTTGGCAATACATGGTTTGGCACTACACCAGAAGAGAGAACTGCAAGACAGGTAGCAGATGTTGATGTAACTCAGTATGGTACAGGAATTACAGTTGCTACAAAGACAGAGTATGGCCCACCAATGAAGATGTCAACATTTGCGTCTGAGGTTGTTTTGCCATCTTATGAGAATATGGATAGCACTGCCGTAATTGAAGTTCATCACGAGTAGGAGGCAACTTATGATATATCCCTATATCGTTGTAAAAGATGGGGTATGGTATGATGCTGGAAATGAAGTCCCGGAAACAAGCAGACCAGGAGCAGAAGAAGTCACTTCTGGCGCTGCTATTCATACCAAGACTGAGATCAACAGAATGTCAACAGACGATCTAAAAGCGCTTGCAATATCAGAGGGCATAGATAATGCCGAAAACATGACAGGCGGTGCATTAAAAGAGGTGCTTATAGCTCATTTCGCTCTGTAGGAGGTAGTCATGGAATACACGTTGGTAGAGCAAGTCAAAATACGAAAAGGTCAATATGAAGTCGGCGACGATGACTCTATCAAGTGGACTAATCTACAGGATAATCCAAGAATAGAGCAGCATATTGAAGAGATTAAACAAGAAATACGCAACAAGCGTAATTACCCATCTGATTACACAGATGAGCAAATAGAAGAAGATATGAAACGATATACTACCAATATAGTTAATTTGGTTGTATATGACTTATCTCAAGCTGGCGAGGAATACATGGCAAGCTTTGGCGAAAATGGAGTCAGCCGTAGTTGGATTGACAGAAATAAGCTGCTAGCTGATGTATTCCCGTTTGTTGAGATATTATAGAAGATTGTGCGTTACCTAATGGTAGCAGAGGGCATACATTATGGTGGTGGTGGGCGGTATGCAAACATAAGAGAAAGGCGGTAGATATATGCCAACAGCAGTAATTATCAGTATCATATCGGTTACTTTCTCTATTTTTTTTGGAATTGTCAGTTTCGCGCTGAATATCAAGAATGATAGAAGAACTGATAACTCAGACCTAGAAGATAGGGTTAGAGAAAACACACGCATAAACATGAAGTTAGATGCTATATCTAATAACACCAAAGAAATAAAAGATGAAGTTGTGGAAATGAGGAAAGAGCTTAATTCCCATGACAACAGGATTATTAAGGTTGAGGAAAGTGTTAAGTCACTTCATCATCGTGTAGATGAAATGGCAGCACGACTCAATGAAAACAAGGAGGTGTAAAGAATGGATGTTATACAGAATCTTATAGCCAACATGGCTATTATAATGTCTGTCATAGGCGCACTCACATTTGTTGTGGCGGTAATTACACAAGTAATCAAAAGCGTAGGTGTGTTTAAGAAGATACCAACCGACATACTGGTGCTTGTGCTGTCTATAGGTATTACCGTTGTGGCTTTTATAGCCTATATGCAGTACATACACATGACAATACTATGGTATATGATTCTTGCGGCTGTTCTGGCTGGATTTGTAGTTGCATTTGTGGCTATGTATGGCTGGGAAAAGCTGTCTGAGCTTTGGAAGCGATTTGGCAAGGATGTGAAGTAATGTCACTTGAGATCAATAAGCAATCCATGAAATATGCTTCTTATGGCAAAGAAGTAGAGATATATGAAAAAGATGATGACGGCAATATAAAGTATTTCGTTACAGAAGAGGGACAAAAAATACCCCTTATAGACCATAAGGAAATATCATACGAAGATCCTGTATCATTTAAGGCTAATATCTCTTTCTCTGGCGGTGAGGCACAAGCTAAAGAATATGGCTTTGATGTCAACGATTTTGACGCAATCATAGTTACAGATAGAGGAGCGTACCCTATCAAAAAAAGTGACATTATATGGCTTGATAGCGAGGTTAAATACACAGAAGATGGTTATATAGACAAGACTTCTGCTGATTTTACAGTCGTAGGAGTTAAGCCGGCTTTGCGGTCGACAAAATATGTCCTCAAGGCGGTGGTCAAGTGAAAAAAATAATAGATGTATCTTTGTCTGTGAGTAGCTTACAGAATGCAATCAAGGAGCTTAAAGCCTATCAAGCAAGACTTGACCATAAGTGCGCCATTATTGCTGAAAGATTGGCTGATGATGGTGTAGAAATTGCTAGGGTGCAATTAGCGAACCTGGATGCTATCTTTAAAGGTGAATTGATTGAAAGCATACAATCAGAATGTGTTACAGATACAGAGGGCAGTCACATTTGGGCGGTTGTAGCTGGAACAGATCACGCGGCATTTGTTGAGTTTGGAACTGGTGTTATAGGCCAAAAGAAACCATACAAAGGCGAATTACCACCGGGGGTATCTTGGCAATATGCAAGCGGTCAAACAATCCATCAACTCAAAGATGGTCGCATTGGTTGGTTTTATAAGGATGATAATGGTCATTGGTGGTTTACTGAGGGTATGCCGTCCAGACCATTCATGTACAATACTGCTCAGGAACTTGAAATAAAAGTCAAGAATGTTGTGAAAGAGGTGTTTGACAATAGATAATACATGGGCAATAGAACTTGGCCCGACAATATATAGCATTGTCAAGGCCAAAACAACAGAGCAACTTAAGGATAAGTACCCAACCCTTAATATTACAGATAAAGGTGAATCAGATCAACCGGCGGTATTCCCAACAGTCTATATTCACGAACTATCTGGAATGGAACTAGGACAAGATTTAGAGGGACAGACAATCAACGCTGTAAGAGAGACAATACAGGTTGATGTGACTTCCAACAAGAATCACAGCGAATGCAGAAAGATTATGTCCAAAATAACGGATATATATAAACAAATGAGATTTTCGGTCACCGGAACACCACAATACAGTGTTAATGGCGGAACGTATATATGTAATATGTGGTTTAGCCGCGTATTTGGAGCTGGTGACACAATATTATAGTTAGCAATTAGAGCTATGTGGCTCTTTTTTTATGCACATTTTTAAGGAGGTAAAGACATGGCAGTACCAGGATTAAGTACACTGGGTATTACTTTTGGCTATGGTGTTGAAACAACCGCCGGAGAAAAGCCAACGACATTTACTCAGTTATCAAGAATCAATGAGCTTGGCGATGCTACAGCCGAACCAGAAGCTATTGACGCTTCTGCTCTTGAGGATTTTTACACAAGAAACATATCTGGTAGAACTACTGTATCTGATACATATACAGTAACAGTTAACTGGACACCAGATACACTTGCAGAGTGGGAGAAAGTACTTGAAGAGTACAAGAAGTTAGAGGGGACAGGGAAGTCCATGTGGTTCGAGACAATCACACCAGGATTTACCAAGGCAGAGTTTATCAAGGCTCAACCGCCATCAGTTCTTCCAGTGGCTTCAAAGGGTCAGAATGAACTCTTAACAGTTGAAATCAACCTTATAATTGAAGATCTTGTTGGCTTTGATACAAAGGTAGCTTTTACACCGGGGGAATAGCAAGCCACTCAGATACAGCCGTGCTGAGTGATGACGATACAAAAGATACAAAATCGGCTGATTATACATATTAAGCAAACAAGGGGCGGTTTTCGGGCTGCCCCTTTCCTATTAAGAGTAGGAGGAAAGGAAAATATTATGACGATTACAATGAATGGCAAGGAATATAACATCAAGTTCGAGAACAAAGAAACTGCAAAGGCGGGGCTTGTAAGTAAAATTGTCAAAATTGCATCAATGGCCGAAGATTCAGAAGATATAGAAATGACAGTAAGCGCTATGGAAAAAGCCTATTTGATACTGCCAGAAATGCTTTTAGTTGGGTTACAACATAATTATAGAGAAGAATTTGGTTATAAAACAAACGCTGAGCGTGCAAATAAGCTTGCTGCAGTTGAAGCAATGCTTGAACATTATATTACAGAAGAAGAACAAGATTATACACAGCTTTTTAGTGAGCTTCAAGAGGAGTTATTAACCAATGGTTTTTTAGCTCAAAGGTTCAAAGCACTATTTGCAGAAATGGAAGCAACAAACAAGAACAACAAGAAGTAGTCTTTGGACAAAAAGAATTTAATTACGAAAATTATTGTAATGAAATACGTCCACGGTGGTTAATGCTAACCAAAGGGTATGGACTTACAGTTGAGGATATTGATAGATCCTGTCCAGCAGATCTTGAGCCATATAAAAAAGCTTATTGTATAGCAGAAAAAGAACGAGATGCTCAGTTGTATACATGGATAGGAACATATATAAGATCTGCGCTTTGCTGTGCAATAGATCATTGCCTTAACGGCAAAAAAGCGAATTCAGAGTATCTTAAAGCTCCACTTATGGAAGATGAAGAAGATAGGATAAATAGGCTTAGATGTGAATTCATCAAAGAGCGATTAAAAGCAAAGCAAGAATGGAATAGGACACACAACATAAAAGATGGCAAGGACTGATGTTTTTGCCGTCTTTTTTATTATTGCAAGGCGGTGAAATATGGCAACAGTAGATAATCTTGAAGTTAAGATACATGCAAGTGCGACACAAGCGATTAATTCAGTAGATAAACTGTCAAATAAGCTTGGCACACTATCTAAGACATTACAAGGAATTGATAGTAATGGTATAGCTAAATTTGCACAAGGCATGAACCAGCTTGCACAGGGCATGAATGCGATAAAAAACGTAAAAATGCCTGATTTTAACAGAGCTGCCAAAGGCATAAAGCAATTCGAAAACATTAACAGTGCAAAACTTACAGCGGTTGCAAATAGCATAAGTCCGCTTGCTTCCAGTATATCAGTATTAGGAAACATGCAGTTTAGCAACAAGGGTCTTACGAACTTCATTAATTCCATTACAAGGTTATCTAATTCAAACATTAATGGCTTGAATATAAACGCTATAGGTCAGCTTGGAAATGCGATTGTAGGCTTATCTAGCACGTTGCAAGGCGCTCAGAACGTTAGCACAAATGTGATACAACTTACTAATGCGGTTGGTAGACTTGCAAATGCAGGCAACAAAGCAAGTATTGTGGCAACAACGTTACCCCAGTTATCAGTAGGACTTCGTGGTTTACTTAGTGCAATGTCGCTTGCACCACAATTGTCGACAGAAACTATACAGATGACTACTGCATTAAGTGGTCTTGCAAATGCAGGCAACAAAACAAGACAAACTGCCAGTGGGTTAAATATACTTGCGGTTGAACTAAAAAAATTTATGCAAATAATGGCGACAGCACCACAAGTGTCGCAAAGTGTAATACAAATGACTCATGCTCTTGCAAATTTGGCATCGCAAGGAAGTAGAACAGCGAGTGCAAGTAGAGGAATTCAAAATAGCTTTAGAGGCATGGGCAGCAGCGCCAAGAGTGCCAAAAAACATATATCTAATCTTGCTTCAGTAGTTGGAAAATTATATGCAACATTTTGGGCGGCACAAAGAGTTTTAAGCGGATTTAAAAAAGCCATAGATATTTCATCCGACCTTACTGAGGTACAGAATGTTGTTGTTAATACGTTCGGTCAGTACACGGACAAATTAGAGCAATTTTCTAAGACGTCAATAAAAATGTATGGAATGTCAGAGCTATCTGCAAAACAGACAGCTAGTAGATTTCAGGCCATGGGACTTGCTATGGGAGCACCTGTCAAGAACATGTCCGATATGTCAATACAGCTTACTGCGCTGTCAGCTGACTTGGCGTCATTCTACAACATTTCGCAAGAAGAAAGCTCACGTAAGTTGTGGTCAATATTTACAGGCGAAACAGAGCCTATGCGAGCTTTTGGTATTGACCTTACAAATGCAACCTTGAAAGAATACGCAATGAAAAAAGGTCTCGATGCTAACATATCTTCTATGACTCAGCTTGAAAAAACGATGCTGAGATATCAGTATGTTATGGATAACACCAAGAATGTGCAAGGGGACTTTGCACGTACAAGTCAGACATGGGCTAACCAATTACGTATCTTACACGAACAAATTAAGGCAGTTGCTGGTGTTTGGGGTAATGCATTTGTCAATATGCTCAAACCTCTTGTACAGGCACTTAATAAGGCTTTATCGGCGGTTTACACTTTTT